>ENA-OUPA01000006-OUPA01000006.1-human-gut-metagenome-genome-assembly--contig:-NODE-6-length-241739-cov-19.7986_pt1 | contig 241739 bp, 200 predicted proteins | sample MGYA00237939_ERZ548770 | MGnify/ENA primary metagenome ERZ548770 (study PRJEB26490, sample SAMN05356877) | human gut metagenome | biome: terrestrial biome; feature: human-associated habitat; material...
TGAGCGCCACTAGAATGGTCATGGTCAGATCGCTGTGCTCGGCCACCACGTTGTACAGCCCCGTGGGAACGCCGCCGAAGGTATACTGCCCCTGCTCGTTCGTCGTGGTGCGCGAAACCACTGCCGCGCCCAGCTTGAGGGTCACGCTTGCGTTTTGCGCCGGGGTTGTGCCGCCATATTCGTAGACCGTGCCTGTGATGTTATACACCGGGTCGGGCTTGCTCGTGGCGGGCGCAACCTGGATGGTCGCGCCCTGACCGAGCTGATATGCGTCCAGCCCCGTCGTGATCTGCGTCCCGCTCGCGTCGAAATACGCCATGCCTGCGGTCAGCATCTGACCGGTGAGGATGCTGTTATAGCCCTTGATCGCATAAGCGGATTCCCCGTTTGCGATAAAGGTGCCGCCCTTGAGGATATTCGCACGGGTTGAGGTCAGAGCGTATTTGTCGCCGGTGAAGGTACCGCCCGTCACGGACACAACAGGGCTGCTGCTTGGATTCACGTCCACATACAATCCGATGGAGTCCCCATTGAAGAAGCCGCCGGTGATCGTCCACTGATTGGCCGTGGCTTGCGCGCTGTTCGCTAGCCAGCACCCGTACCGTCCCTCGAAGACGCCGCCGTTGATTGTGACGTCCGCACGCTCGACATACAGGCCGTCGCCCCGGTGTCCGGGATACGTTGCCTCACTGCCGCCTGCGCCGCCGATGAAGGTGCCGCCGTCCACCACAAGCGAACGCGCCACCGACGCGCCGGAGATGCTGACCCGAATGCCGTTACCACCATCGCCGCCGGTGTCCGTGTTGTTGCCGCCCTTGCTGCCGATGAAGGTACCGCCCCGGATGATGGCGTCGATGCCCGTATTGGCGAGCAAGCCGCTGCCGCCGTTTTGGCCGCTGGTTCCCTTGCTGTCGCCGCCCTGATAGACGGCGTTGGGGTTGTCGCACAAAATGGTCGCGCCCGTATCGTGTATCGCGCTTGCGCCGCGATTTGTGCCAAGGCCGTCGCCGCCCTGCACCCGAATCGCGCCTGTGCCGGAGACCTGCAAGCTGCTGCCGGTTTCCAGCACGATGGCGCTCTCTCCGGTGGCCTCACTGTTGCCGCCGCCCTGAATGGTAAAGGGCTTGCCGCCGGTGACGGTAAGGCTGCCCTCCACGGACACGCCCACACCGGCCACGTCGCTGCCCGCTGCCTGCTTCTTCGCGCCGACGAGCTTGCCGCCGCCCACGCCGTCGGTCAGGGTCAGCGCCGCACCTGTTTTCACCAGCACCGTGGCTGCGCCTTCGTCAGGCGTCAGCTGATGGCCGTTCAGGTCGAGGGTGAAGGTGCCGCTTTCAATCTCCAGCGCCGTGTCCGCATTCCGCAGCAGGCGCACCCGATGCGTTGCCGCGTTGCTCGCGGTCGCCATCGCTGTGAGCGCATCGCTGAGGCTGTCGCACTCTGTCCAGCTCGTCCCGCCGTTTGTGGTATATGCCGCCGCGGGCGCATCGACGACGCGGATTTCGTTCTGTTCCGCGTCAAACCGCAGGAACTTGTCCGTCGCGCCGGAGCCGACGAGCTTGAGCTTCGCCAGGTCGGCTTCCACCGCTTGAGTCGCGATCACGCCGGTTTCGTAGCCCGCGGGCAGGAGGACGTTAATCTTTGCGTCATCTTGCAGATCGCCGATGACAAAGCTAGCTACGCCCTTTTTCTCGGGCGCAGTGCCGCCGTTGATGCGTATGCCGGACAAGTTACTTTTATCGTGAACCTTGGCCGCGCCATCGACCTTGACGGTGATTGTTCCTTGGACTGTGCTGGTGTCGCTGCGGTTGCTGTTGACGCCGAACACATCCCACACAGTGCCCCGCACGGTGATTTCGGCGGTGCCGGTGACGGTGCTGTTGCCGCTGCCGCCGCCGCAGACGTTTTTGACCTTGCCGCTGGCGCCGAGAATGACCTCGGTGCTGCCGACCGTGGCGGTTTGAGTGCCGCCGTTGCCGCCGCCATAGATCGTTATTTGGCTGGTCGCGTTCGGGACGTTAAAGTTCACGGTGGCCTTGCCGTTGACTGTACTGTCTTGGCCGCCGCCGTAGACAAAACTGCTCACCACAGCGTTGTTCTCGACGGTGATCGAGGTGTTGCCGGTGACGTTGCCCGCGCTGCTGTTGTCGGCTCTGCCGCCGCCGTAGACGTGGCCCGCCTCGCCGCCGGTCATCGAGATGACTGGGCTGCCGGTCAGATCGGCTTTGTCGCCGCCGCCGTAGACGGTGCCCGGACTGCCGCCGGTGACCGCGATTTTCGGGCTGCCCGTGACCGTGCCGCCGTCACTGCCGCCGCCGTAGACGGTGCTCGCATTGCCGCCGGTGATCGTGATTGCAGGGTCGCCCGTGACATCGCCGCCTGTGCCCTTGCCGCCGCCGAAGATGTTGAGCACATCGCCGCCGATCATCGTGATCTTCGGGCTGCAGGTCAGCGCGTTCTCCTTGCTGCCGCCGTAGACCTTGCAGTTTTGGAGGTTGCTTGCGTCATTCGGGGCGCCTGCAATGTTCAGCGTTTTCAGGGACTTGTCCACTCCATCGTCGATTACACCGTTTCCGTTCATGTCCACATAGATGGTGGTGTGCGTGGCATCCGTGCCGTCGATGATCAGCGCCGTGCCGTTGGCGTAGACGGTATGCTGATTACCGGATTGATTGACCTCCACCGTGGGCATGACAGGCGGTGTGGGATAAACCTTGCCCACCTGCGCACCCGATGCTACCTTGTAGTAGCTTGTCACGTTGTCGGAGTTCACGCCGCTGGCCGCGAAGTAAACCGCATAGCCCGCCGTTGGGGTTGCAGTGTTTGTCACCTGCGCGGTGTTCTGAATGTCCAGCACGACAAGGTCGGTGCTGCCGGTCGGCACGGATTGCAGGTAAATTGTGCCGGAAGTGGAATCCGTGTTCGCGCTGGTCACCTCAGCGCTGCCGCTGATCGTGATTTTGCCAGCGTTGTAGTTGAAGATCGCTCTGCCGGTCGTCGCGGACACCGTGCCGCCGCTGATGTTGATCTTGCCGATGGCGCTGTTGTAGACAGCGTTGCCGCTTGCGGTGTTTTTTACCGTGCCGCCTGTGATTTCCAGCACAACTGCGGTCGAGTCAGTCGTTTCGTTGAAGCGAATTGTGCCCTCGTTTGCAGACGTATTCGCGCTGGTCACCTCGGCAGTGCCGCTGATCGTAACTTTGCCGTTGGTGGTGTTCCAGATGGCAATGCCACTGACACCGGTCGCTTCCACCGTGCCGCCGGTGATGTTGACCGTGCCGGCGTTGTAGATGGCCTGGCCGTTTGCGGTGTTCTTCACCGTGCCGCCGCTGATTGTGACCACGCCGGTGGAGGCGTTGTTGATGGTCTTGCCAGTCGCGCTGTCTGTTTCCAGCGTGCCGCCGCTGATGTTGATCGCACCGGCGAAGCCGTTATAGACGGCGTTGCCGCCTGCGGTGTTCTTTACCGTGCCGCCTGTGATTTCCAGAGCAGGGGTGCTGCTGCTGGGCTGCACAGGGCCAAGACAAATCGTGCCGGAATTGGAAGCCGTATTCGCGCTGGTGACCGTGGCGCTGCCGCTGATCGTAACTTTGCCGGCGGAATCGCCTTTATAGATGGCCGTGCCGCCGGTGCCGTCTGCCGACACCGTGCCGCCGCTGATGTTGACCGTACCGCTGATTCTGCTGCTAAAGATGGCTCTGCCATTCTCACCGGTGGACGACACCGTGCCGCTCTCCACCGTGATCGCACTGTTGCTGGCGATGGCAGCGCCATACGAGCCGCTCGCCGTCACCGTGCCGCCCGTGACCTTGATTTCTCCACCGCTGGAGCCGCCGGAGATGGCAGTGCCAGTTGCGCCGGTGGACGACACCGTGCCGCCCGTGATCGTGACCATGCCGCTGGAGACGTTGTGGATGGCAATGTTGACGGCTTCCAGCTTGCCGTTCCCCAAGCTGCTGCTGTCCATTACGGTAAGCGCCGTACCCGTACTGTTTACCAGATTGATTGCATCCATGTTGCCAGCGGTGCTGCCGCTGTGGGTAATTTTGTGGCCGTTGAGGTCAAGCGTCAGGGCGATGCCGTTGATGTCCACGCCGGTTTCGCCGAGATTGATGTCTGCAATGACCTTCAGCTTGTCGCCGGTCGCCGCCGCACCAATCGCCTCGTCGAGCGTGACGTAGCTGCCCTTGAAGGCGTTGTCGCTGCCAAGCAGCTCCACCGCCGTGGGATAAAACCGACCCACCGTGCCGCCGGTTTTGGTGTAGTAGGTGCTCAGATTGTTGACGGTTACGCCGGTGTTGTTGGTGTTAAAGTACACCGAATATCCCTCCGGGTTTGCGGTGTTCTTTACCTGAGCGCTGTCCTTGATTTCCAGCACGACAAGAGGAGCCTGAGTCGGCACTTGGGAAAGATAAATCGTGCCATCGGTTGCAGTCGAGTTCGCGCTGGTTACTGTACCGGTGCCGCTGACCGTGATTTTGCCGGTGCTAGCGTTGTAGATGGCATAGCTATTTGGGGCGGTTGCTTCAACTGTGCCGCCGCTGATATTGACCGCGCCGGTGGAGGCGTTGTAGATCGTAGCGCCGTTCGACCTGACGACCGATACCGTGCCGCCCGTTACGTTGACTGTACCTGTAGAATCGTTCATGATGGCCGTGCCACAATTATTGATTCCCGATACCGTGCCGCCCGCGACCGTAACTGTGCCAGCGGAGTTGTTATAGATGATCCAGCCGCCAGACCCACTGGTTGACTCCAGCTTACCAGCCTTGCCGGTGCTGCTGTCCATTACGGTAAGCGACGCATTGCCAGTCAGCTTGATTGCATTGTTGCTGCCGCTGTATGTAACGGTCTGGCCGTTGAGGTCAAGGGTCAGGGCTTTGCCGCTGATTTCCACGCCGGTTGTGGCGAGGTTTATGGGCTTGTTGATCATCAGCTTGTCGTTGTCCTGCGCCGCACTGATTGCCGCAGCGAGGGTATCGAATTCGCCGTTGGGGTCAACCTTGGAATCATTGCGCCAAAGCTCCACAGCGGCGGCGGGCGGTGTGGGATAAACCTTGCCCACCGTGCCGCTGGTGTGGCTGTAGTAGCTGTTTAGGGTGGCGGAGGTTACGCCGGTGGTGTCGGTGTTAAAGTAAACCGCATAGCCCGCCGGGTCTGCGGTGTTCTGCACTGTGCCGCCGCTGATTTCCAGCACGACTTTCGACGCGCCGCTGCTCGGCACGAATTGCAGGTAAATCGTGCCGAAAGCGGACTCTGTGTTCGCGCTGGTCACCTCGGCGCTGCCGCTGACCGTGATTTTTCCGGCGCAGGCGTTGTTGATGGCAACGCCATACTGACCGGTTGCCTCCAGCTTGCCGCCCTTTATCGTGATTGTGCCGGAGGTGTTATCTATAACATAACCCGTACCGCCGGTCGCCGTCACCGTGCCGCTTTCCACCGTGACTGTGCCGTTGGATTCGTTGCGAATGGCAGTGCCGTTTTGGCCGATTGCCTTCAGCGTACCGTTCGTGCCGCTGTCCATTATTGTAAGCCCTGCGTTGTTTTTCAGTATGATTGCGCAGCCGGGGTCTGTGACATTATATGTGCCGCTGTACGTAATTTCGTGACCGTTGAGGTCAAGCGTCAGGGCTTTGCCGTTCGTGATTTCCACGCCGGTTGTGCCGAGGTCGATATCAGCAATGACCTTCAGCGTGTCGCCGGTCGTCTGCGCCGCTGTGATCGCAGCGGCCAGCGTGGTGTACAACGTGGTATTGCCTCCACTTGTTGTAATCTGCACGACGGGCGGTGTGGGACGAACCTTGCCCACTGTGCCGCCGGTTTTGCTGTAGTAGGTGCTCAGGTTGTCGGTGGTTACGCTGGCAGACACGAAGTACACCGCATAGCCCGCCGGGTTTGCGGTGTTTTCCACCGTACCGCCGGTGATTTCCAGTACAACTGCGGCGGCGCTCGGTACTTTGACAAGATGAATCGTGCCGGAAGTGTCACTTGTGTTCGCGCTGGTGACCGTGGCGTTACCGCTGACCGTGATTTTGCCGGTGGAATTGTTGTAGATGGCTCTGCCATTTGAAGCGGTTGCTTCAACCGTGCCGCCGCTGATATTAAGCGAGCCGGTGGAGAAGTTGTAGATGGCACTGTTTGCGCCGGTGGCTTTTACCTTACCGCCGGTGACGGTAATTGTGCCGCCGGCTTCGTTGCAGATGGCATTGCCGGTCGTCGCGGACACCTCGCCGCCTTCCACCTTGACTTCGCCGGTGGAGTAGTTGTAGATGGCATAACCATTGGTTACCTTCACTGCGGCGTTGCCGCTGACGGTGACCGTACCGCCGGCGTTGTTATAGATGGCATAGCCACTTGAACCGGTTGCTGACACTGCGGCGTTTCCGCTGACGGTAATTGTGCCGCCGCTGTTGTTATGGATGGCTCTGCCACTTGAATCGGTTGCTGACACTTCGGCGTTGTCGCTGACGGTAATTGTGCCAGCGCCGTTGTTATGGATGGCTCTGCCACCTGAACCGGTTGCTTCAACTGTGCCGCCGGTGACGTTGACCGTGCCGGTGGAGGAGTTGCAAATGGCATAGCTACTCGAGCCGCCAGATGTCGTGACTGTGCCGCCTTCCACCTTGACTTCGCCGCTGCTTTCGTTTCTGATGGCTATGCCCGTAGTGCTGGTTACTTCCAACTTGCCGTTCTTACCGGTGCTGGTGTCCGTTACGGTGAGCGACGCGGTGCCGGTCAGCGTAATTGCGCCGATGTTGGTGCCGGTAACCGTACTTGTAACGGTCTGGCCGTTCAGGTCAAGGGTTAGGTTTTTGTTGTTAATCGTCACACCGCTGGTCAAGGTGAAATTGCCTGTAATTTTCAGCGTGTCGCCGTCGCTCGCACTGCTCAGCGCGCTGGTAAGGGCGCTCTCGCTATTCACCTCGGTAGGGCTGCCACTCGTCCGCGACGTGCCGCGGCGCGCCGGAGGTGTCCCGGTGCAAAGGGACAAATCCACGTCCTCGGCCGAGCAGACCGGGCAGTTTGGGTCGATATTTTCCTCGGTGCATTGGGTCTCGCAGGTGCATTTGTCCGGCTCTGTGCCGTTATTTGGCTCTATGCCGTGGTTTGACTCGATGCCGTCGTCCGGCTGCGGAGCGCCTTGGTTGCAGCTATCCGGGTCGCCCTCCACATAGCCGCAGGTTTCGTCGTGGACGTGCCCACCGGGTTCCTCCACCGCGCCCGCCGGAATGGGCAGCGCAGCAAACACCATCAGGCAGGAGAGCAGGAGCGCCAAGGCTTTCCGCCTGGCGCGAGAGCTCCTTTTGTAGTGTACGGTTTCTTTTCGCATGGTCAAATCCTCCCAGTCCTCAGTCCATTTGTTTGTTCGGCCAGCAGCAGATGCCCACATCCAGAGGGATCCGCTCCTTCAAATGAAAATCTGCAAATTTACAGTACCAGCATTCCTTTTCCACCGGCAGTACGGCGGCGCGGGGCGTGAACGCCGGACAGCGTTGGCGCGGCCACACGCTCCCGCCCACCCGCGGTTCCTTCAGCGGACGGTCTTCGGCGCGGCGGTTGATTCCTAACTCTGCGCCCATTGCCCATCTCCTCCTCCTAACAGGTTTCCTGTTTCCGGGGGAACCCCCGGAAACAGTTGAGGGGCATGCCCCTCAACTGAATCGATCCTCTTATTGCAGGAGGCCTTGACAGATCCCCCCGGTCTTTTGCTACTGTTATTCTAATGAAAAAAAGTCGGCTTGTGGGGCAAAGTGTAAATTTGGTATGGTTTTGTGCGAAATTTGCACGTCCTGGGGAAAAAGTCGCTTGACAAGGGGAACCTATCATGTTGAAAATCGCTCTTTGTGACGACGAGCCAGGGCAGCGCAGCTTGACGGGCGGACTGCTCCGGGAATATATGGAACAGCGCCCCAGCCTCGCCGCCCGGCTCACCGTGGTTTCCTCCGGGGAGGAACTGCTGGAACAGGCGGAGGCGGAAGGGGGCTTTGACCTCTATGTGCTGGACGTCATCATGCCGGAGCTGTCCGGTATCGACGTGGGCGTAAAGCTGCGGGAGCTGGGGAGCGGCGCGCCTATCATTTATCTCACCACGTCGCCGGATTACGCGGTGGCCTCCTACAACGCGCAGGCCGCCGGTTATCTGCTCAAGCCCGTGGAACGGGAGGCGCTGTTCCCCCTGCTGGACCGGGTGCTGAAGGAGCTCGCCCAAGAGGAGAACCGGATCCTGACGGTGAAGAGGCGGGAGCGGGTGTCGCTGCTGCGCTATGCAGACATCCGCTATGCGGAGGGGGCGAACCATTCCGTGATATTTTACCTTGCCGGAGGGCAGACGGTGACTGCCGGCAGGCGGGGTTCGCTGGAGGAGGCGGTGGCCCCGCTGCTGGCAGACGAACGCTTTCTGCAGGTGGGCACGTCTTATCTGGTGAATATGCTCTATGTGGACAGCCTGGAGCAGGACTGCTTTCACATGCGGGAGGGGGGCAGGGTGCCCATCCCCCGCCTGAAGCGGAGCATGGTGCGCCAGTGTTTTCTGGATTTTGTGCTGAAGCGGGGAATGGCCTGATGGATTTTATGACACCGGAGGGGGGCGCAGGGCTGGGCGTACTCTACCTTCTTCGGGCGATGGGGATGACGGTGCTGGCAGGCCTGTTCCTCTGCGCCTTTTTGGACGCCCGGATGGACGGCAGGCGCGCCCGCCTGATTATGGGAGCGGGGATTGGGGCGGTCATCCTGGCGAATATCCCGCTGGCTTTCCTGCTGGGAAGCGAGGCCTATATGCGCCTGACGCCGGTGCTGCTCAACCTGCCGGTATTTGTCCTTTTTGGGTGGGTCTCCCGCTACAGGGACGGCAGGCTTCTCTTTACGCTCACGACCCTCATGGCGGAGACTGGGCTGGTCACCCTGGCAGGGATGCTGTGCGCGCTGCCCTTTGGCGGGCGTTTGGGGATTGACCTGCTGGGCCGCTGCGCAGCCGCCCTGCTGCTGCTGTGGCTGAACTGGCGGCTGCGGCCCCTCTACCTGGAAATGCAGGGAATGCTGCGCCGGGGCTGGCTCCTGTTCTCCCTCATCCCCCTGGCGTACTATGTTTCCCTCTATGTCTATATCATGCTGGTCGATCCAGGGGAGCGGGCGGAGAATTTGACGGCGATCCTGGTTACGTCCGGCATGGCGGCTGCGGCTTACACCGTGATCTTCTTTTTCTTTCAGACGATTCGCCGCCAGGAACAGACCGAGCGGGAACGCCAGCTGCTTTCCACCCAGGTGTCCGCCCTGCGCAGGCAGCAGGAGATGATGGCCCGCAGCGAGGAGAAGCTGCGGGTTCACCGGCACGATATGCGCTTTGTGCTGCACACGCTGACCGCCATGCTGGAACGCGGGGATACCGCCGGTGCGCTGGAGTACCTGGGACAATCTGACAAAAAGCTGAACGATACTGTTATGGCCCATTACTGCGAAAGCCCTGTGCTGGACGCGCTGCTGGCCTATTACGCGGAACAGGCCAGCAGCAGGGAAATCCAGGTAAGGATTGAAATAAAGCTGAGCCGGAAACTGCCGGCGGACGAGGACGAGCTGTGCGCCGTGCTGGCCAACGCCCTGGAAAATGCCATTCATGCCTGTGAAGCCCTGCCCGCCGGGATGCCCCGGCGCATTGAGGTGGCGGCGGCGTCCAAGCCCCATTTCTGCGTGGAGATTGCCAACACCTGCGACGGAAAGGCTGAGTTTGACAGAAACGGCTTTCCCATATCCAGGGAGCCCGGCCACGGTGTGGGCACCCGCAGCATCGCTGCCTTTTTTGACAAGTACCAGGCGGTCTATTCCTACAGCGTGGGGAAGGACGGCATGTTTCGCCTGCGCTTTCTCATTGCCCGGCCGGACGCTGGAACGCGCTGAAGGCCGCTTCATGGGGGATTTTGAAAAGATGTGCTGGAATGTTACATGGGTTCTGTGATATAGTATAAACTGCAGATAGTAGAAAAGGGGAGCGGCGGAAACGCCGTTCCCCTTTTTGCGTCCAAAACAGAGGGCCGTCTGCACCCTGCCGGGAAAAAGGAGCTGCCGCGTCTTGCGGCGGCTCCTCAGTCTGTCGATAAACGTAAGAGCCAACGCCTTCGGAGGGAGGAAGGGTGTGGGAGGGAACCGTCAGGGTTCCTCTCCCGCGTTGATTGAGAGGAATTTTGCTCATAAATGGCTATTTTTAAGACACTAAGCTACTCAGCAAAATTCCCCAGCTTGGCGAAACGACCTTTTTCGACAAGCTGTGGAGCCGCCGCGTCTTGCGGCGGCTCCTTTCTGCAGGGGGAAAACGGGGCGGTTTGGATGGGATCACAGACGGGAGAGAAGACCATGGAAAGAGAAAGAAGGGAAAAGAGATGAAACTGAAGGAGGCAATAGAATTTGCGGACTGGGTGAAGCCCAACGGTTTCACGGAGGAACAGAAAACCCGCTGGGTGACGGACTGCGAGGGCATGGTGCAGGCCCAGGTGATGCTTTTGGCGCCGGAGGAAACCGTGACCTACGGGTGGCCTGAGGACGGGGAAACGGAGCTGCTGGTGAACCCGCCCCACGACAAGCTCTACCTCAGCTACCTGTACGCCATGGTGGATTTTGCCAACGGGGAGTACGGGAAGTACCAGAACAGCATGCAGATGTTCAACGCGGATTTTTCGGAATTTATGAGGTGGTTTGCCGCGGCTTACCGGCCGGCGGACACCTGGATTGAGGAGGATGGATATGGCCTGCTACCCTGAGAGACGGAAGGGGTATTACCTGACGGCCTACGGGCTGGCGGTAAAGCACGGATTTATGGGGACGGAAGAGGAATGGCTTCAGTTTCTGAAGGCCAACGTGGAGCTCCGGTATGAAAACGGCGTGCTGGAATGGCGCAACGCCGGGGTTGGCGATTGGCACGCGCTGGAGGAATTTGCCCTGTTCCGGGAGGACCTTGCCCGAAAGGGGGAGGACGCCCAGGCTGCGGCGGCTTCGGCCAGCGAGGCGGCGGAGGCATCCCGGCGGCAGACAGGCGCCGCGGTGGAAGCGGAGGTGCTGCGCCAGGCGGCGGAGGCTGCCAGGGCGGAAGGGGAATCCCTGCGGGCCGGGGCGGAGGCAGCCCGGAGCGGGGCGGAGAGGACCCGGGCGGCGCAGGAGGATGACCGGGCCGGGGCGGAGGAATCCAGAAAAGCCGGAGAGGCTGCCAGAGAGGCAGGGGAAACCGCCCGGTTAGCTGCCGAGGAGGCCAGGGCCGCGGCGGAGACGGAGCGGCAGGTCCGGGAGGGCGTCCGGCAGGAGGCTGAATCCGGGCGAAGGGACGCCGAAGGGGAGAGGTCCTCCGGGGAGACTGCCCGGGCAGGCGCGGAACAGGAGAGGCTTGCCGCTGAAGATGCCAGAAAAGCCGGAGAGTCGGTCCGGGCTGCCGCGGAGGATTCCAGGAAGGCTGCAGAGGAGGAAAGGGCCTTTGCAGAGCGGGAAAGGGCAGATCAGGAGTCCGGGCGGGGCATCGCTGAAACAGCCAGAGCGGAGGCAGAAAGGGCGCGGGCTGCGGCAGAGGCGGAAAGGGTTTCCGCAGAGGACGCACGTGCCGGAGCCGAAGCGGCGCGGGCGGAGTCGGAGGCCCTCCGGAAAGCCGGGGAAGAAAAACGGGCGGAGGCGGAAACGGCCAGGGACGCAGAAGAAGCAGGGAGGACGGAAGCCGAGGCTGCAAGAAAGTCCGGAGAAGAGGGCCGCAAAGCCGCCGAGACCGCCCGGGTTTCCCAGGAGGACGCCAGAAACGGCGCGGAATCCGCCCGGGCGGCGGCGGAATTGGAAAGAACCCAGGCGGAAGCGGGCCGGGAAAGCGCGGAACAGGCCAGGAATATATGGGGCCTCTATGAAGCGGACAGGGCTTACGTGCCGGGGAACAAGGTTTCCTTGGGAGGTTCCAGCTATTTGAACCTGGCGGCCTGTACCGGCGTTCCTCCCACGGACACGGGCAAGTGGCTGCTGATCGCGGCAAAGGGAGACACAGGCTCCCGGGGCGAACAGGGCCCCCAGGGCCCCAAAGGAGACACCGGACCCCAGGGGCCGCAGGGCGTAAAGGGAGAGACGGGAACCGGGCTCACCATCCTGGGACAGTATGCCACGGTGGAGGCGCTGCAGGCGGCGGTACCTTCCCCCACGGCGGGCATGGCCTACAACGTGGGAAGCGCCCCACCCTACCGCATTTATATCTGGTCCGGCACGGAATGGATGGACAACGGCCCGCTGCAGGGGACGCCCGGAGAAACCGGGGCTCAGGGGCCCAAGGGGGATCCCTTCACTTACGCTGACTTTACCCCGGAGCAGCTGGAAGGGCTGAGAGGACCCCAGGGTCCCAAGGGAGATACGGGAGCCAAGGGCGACAAGGGAGAAACCGGAGCCGCGGGCCCTGCGGGCCCCAAGGGGGACGCGGGCGCGAAGGGTGATACGGGCCCGCAAGGGCCCAAAGGAGAGACGGGCCCTGCTGGAGCACAGGGCCTAAAAGGAGATGCCGGGCCTGCGGGGCCTCAGGGTGAGAACGGCCCCCAGGGGCCTCAAGGCTTGAAGGGTGAAAAGGGCGACAAGGGCGAGACCGGAGCAACTGGCCCGCAGGGAGCGAAAGGAGATCCGGGGCCTGCGGGGGCGGACGGGAAAAGCGCCTACCAGACGGCGGTTTCCGGAGGTTATACCGGGACGGAGGAAGAGCTGGGCGGAGCGCTGGCCGCGGTTCCCGGACACATCGCCGACGGTGTGAAGCACGTGACGGCTTCGGAGCGGACGGCATGGAACGGGAAGCTGGACGCCGCTGAAAAAGGCGAGGCGAACGGCGTGGCGACGCTGGGTGCGGACGGGAAGGTGCCGGTATCCCAGCTGCAGGCCGCGGCGGAATCTCTGAATTTTGGAGTGACGGACGGAGAGGAGGGACTGTGGGACAGGCAGGAGACCGTGCCGGAGGGCACTTCGCCCATCCGGTACAACGGCTACCTGCGGGCAACCAGGGTCTACGGCGTGTACTACAGCGACAGCGCGGACTTTGCGGAGGCCTATGAGACGGCGGAGCCAATGGCTCCCGGAGAGCTTGCCGTGCTCTGGGAAGACGGGGGCATCCGCCGCAGCGCGTCCCCCTATGACATCCACGTGCTGGGGATCGTTTCCACGGACCCCGCCCATGTGATAGGCGGAAAAGGGCACCCTATCGCCCTCAGCGGCAGGGTGCCGGTAAAGGTTACCGGCCGGGTGAGGATCGGGGACTACCTGACAAGCTCGGAGGTTCCGGGCCGTGCCCGGGCGGCGGACCCGGGGACGGCTCCCCGGGGAAGCATTGTGGGCATGGCGCTGGAAGGCAGCGTGGGGGGCATGGGAGAAGTCCTGGCCTTCGTGCTGAGATTGTGAGGCGGAAAACATGGCAAACGACAGAAAACTGCTGACCGCAGACGCGGTCAACCTGAAGGCAAAGGTCAGAGCGGAGATGCTGCGGCGCAGCCGCACCGGCTCCGTGGCTGCCTACGGCGGCACGGATTATGACTTTACGGCGGTCCCCCAGGACGGCGGCCCCCTTCTGGGGGAGCACCTGAAAAAGAACCTTGTGCCCATGCAGGCGGTGAACGACGCGGACCTGCCCGTCTACCCCGGCCCCCTGACAAGGGAGGGGCAGGAGGCGATGGAGACAAAAATAGACGCCTGGAAAACCCGCTCCATCACGGACCGCAGCGCCAGCGACTGCAAAAGCAGCTGCACCGGGACCTGCTACACCGGGTGCACCACAGGATGTTATACGGGCTGCAGCGGCTGTTCGGGGTGCGGCGGGGCCTGTTCCAGCAGCTGTACAGGCACTTGTTCGGGCGGGTGTACCAGCTGTTCCAATACCTGCACCGGAGGCTGTATCAGCTGCTCCAACACCTGCACCGGCAGTTGTTCTGATAGCTGCACGGGAGGCTGTTATTACAGCTGCACCAAGAACTGTTCCTGGGACTGCTACAGCAGCTGTACCGGCACCTGTGACGGCTGTACGGGAGGCTGCTCTTACAGCTGTACGAAAAACTGTTCCTGGGACTGCTACAGCAGCTGCACCGGGACGGCAAAATAAGAAATTGACGGAGGAGAATTATGTTTCAGGAATTATTGGACAAGGCAAGCCTGGTGGGCCACAAGATGGCCGTATACCGTATTTTGACAAAGGACGCCCAGACCCTCACGGCGGAAGACTTGGAAGAGCTTTCCGCAATGGTGTCTGAGGCGGCGGCTCTGGAATTCGTGGACAGCCGGTTCCTCCTGGAGGAGACGGCGCTGTCCCTGTACGGGCTGCTGGAAGGGGAGAAACCGCCGGAAAGACAGCGGTTTTACTCTGCCTGCGCCGCGGTGATGGGAGAGCTGGAAGGCGCGCTCCCGGAAGGGGAACTGGCTGGGCTGGCAGACTGCCTGGAGGCCTTCCGCGGGCTGCGGAGGGACGGTACGGCGGAGCTTCAGGAGTTTTACAGGGAGCTTTGCGGAAAGCTCGGGCGGCTTGCGCCGGGCCGCTACTGCAGGGGGATGTTCCTGCGCAGGACGCTGGACACCGTCATGCAGCTGGGCCGCTTCCCGGAAGTGCGGGACATTGTGCAGGAGATTTCAGAGAACATCCTTTTGCTGGACGAAGACAGCTTTGAAAAATCAACCCGGCTGAACAACGAATTTATGCAGCTTTAAAGGAGAAAAAAATGGACCAGAAGAGGAAGGAACAGAGAATTCCCATTCCCGAGGACGTCTGCACATACCTGCAGATGCTCAAGTATGAGGCGGACGGGCTGCGGGTGCTGTGCGTCCAGGCGGCGGAAAGCGGACTGCCGGAGGAAAAGCAGGCGGAGCTGATCAAAGACTGCCGCCAGGCAGCGGCGGCCTGGCGGATGGCCCTGGACGAGCTTGTGTGCCGGCTTGTGCCCGGGGAAGAACTGGAAGGCGCCGTCTATTCCGTGGATTTCCTGCAGGGAGAGCTGAAACTGGGGAGGGCCTGCAATGGACAAGCCTAAGGGCCAGATGCAGTTTCAGGACCTGTACGCCAGGATGTATCCGGGAAAGGCGGTAAAATCGGTGACCTTCATCGTCACCCACCAGTGCAACCTGCGGTGCTCCTACTGCTACGAGACCAACAAAAGCGAGGCGCACATGACAGAGGAGACTACCCGGCGCTGTGTGGACCTGCTCTTCCAGGAGGACGAACGGGGGGACGGGCTGGTGACGCCGGAAAACGCGGACGGGCTGATTCTGGATTTTATCGGCGGGGAGCCCATGCTGGAAATCGGGCTCATTGACCGGATCGTCTCCTATTTTCTGGAGCAGGCGATCGGGAAAAACCACCACTGGGCCACAAAATACATGATTTCCATGTCCTCCAACGGCACGCTTTACCGGGACCCGGCGGTACAGCGGTTTTTGAGGAAATACGACGGCAGGGTCAGCGTCGGCATCACCCTGGACGGGGACAAGGAGACCCACGACAGCTGCCGCAGGGACTGTTTGGGCTGCGGCTCCTATGACAGGGCGGCGGAGGCTTTCGCCGACCAGTGCAGACGCGGCCAGAGCGGCACCAAGTTCACCATTGCCCCGGGCAACGTGGAAAGGACGTTTACAGCCTGCAGGGACATGATGGAAAGGTTCGGGATTACGGAGCTCAACTGCAACTGCGTGTATGAGGAGGGCTGGGAGCTTTCTCACGCCGCGGTGCTGTACCGGGAGCTGAAGAAGCTTTCGGACTGGCTCATAGCTTCGGGGCGGTACAAGGACATGTATGTGTCTATTCTGGACTGGGAGGCGGGAACCCCGCTGCCGGAGACGGAGACCCAAAACTGGTGCGGCGGCACGGGGAAAATGCTGGCCTTTGATGTGGACGGGACGGTTTATCCCTGCCTCAGATACGCGCCCATGTCCCTGCCCAACCGCCCGCCCCTGCGCATTGGGGACGTGGACGCGGGGATTGCCCGCACGCGGGAGGACCGGAAAACAATGGAACTGCTGAACGGGATTACCCGCCAGAGCCAGAGTCCGGAAAAATGCCTGAGCTGTCCCATCGCCAGCGGCTGCGGGTGGTGCAGCGCCTACAATTATGAGGCCACGGGAAGCCCCAACCGGCGCGTCACCTTCCTCTGCCCCATGCACAAGGCCCGGGTGATGGCGATGGCCTATTACCACAACAGGATCCACCGGCTGCGAGGAGAAACGGAGCGTTTTCCCCTGAACATTCCCGAGGAATGGGCGGTGGAGATTGTGGGGCAGGAGGAATTTGAGGGGCTGCTGGAACTGGCTTCTCCCTGAAGCCTGAGCAGAAAGGAAGTGATGTTACGGACAGCACTGTAGTTGTGGCGCTGCTGTCCCTGGCGGGGACGTTTATCGGTTCCCTGCTGGGAATATTCGGCAGCGCGAGGATGACCAATTTCCGGCTGGAGCAGTTGGAAAAGAAAGTGGAAAAGCATAACCAGGTGGTGGAGCGCATGGCGGTGGCAGAGAATGCCATCAAGTCGGCGCACCACAGGCTGGATGAAGTCAATTCGGAACTGGAACATAGTAAAGGAGGAACTTGAATGGAACTGACGGGAATTGGAAGCGTGGCGGCGATTACGGTGATCTGCTATCTGGCGGGGGTGATCGTGAAGGCCACGCCCTTTGATAACAACGGACTCATCCCCATTGTCTGCGGGCTTTTGGGGGGCGTTCTGGGGGTTGTAGGCATGCTCTTCATGCCGGACTTCCCCGCGGAGGATTTCCTCACGGCCGCGGCCGTGGGCATCGTTTCCGGGCTGGCTGCCACCGGCGCCAACCAGATTGGGAAGCAATTGGCAGGTGGGAAGGAGAAATAAAAAAAGCGCCCCAGAGGGACGCTCGCTTATCCGGCTTTATGTTCCAGTGCTGAGAGACGCTGCTCCATGCGCTCCATCCGATGCTCCAGCTCCCACTGCTTTTCATGGGTCAGCTTGTAGCCGTCAAAGAGGGAATCGATCCGCTTGCCCACGCTGTTTTCTACAAACACCATCACTTCACGCTGGCTGGTTTGAATTTTGGTTTCCATCATGCCCATCAGTGTGTCGGCCTGCTGCTGCATGACTTCCATCATCCGGTCTTCTGACTGACTGATCAGCTGGGCAATTGCCTGCAAATCATTTTGATCCAACATCCTTATCACCATCCCTGAAGACAGTATAACATTGAACGGAATCCATTGCAAGACGAAAGGAGAGATCATATGGCGAATGAAAACAACACACCGGAGAGAGTACTGGAGCTGGCCCGGGGAGAGCTGGGAACCACCAGCGGGGACAAGTACATCCGGTACTATAACGGCATTACAGGCATCGGCCTGCCCTACGGGGTGGCCTGGTGCGCAGCCTGGGTGACCTGGGTGATGCGGCATGCCGGGGTGCCCGTGGACAGCGTTCTAAACTACAAGGGCTGCGCCACGGCCTCCGACTGGTTTGAGGCCAGGGGGCGCTTCCGCAGCAGGAAGAGTGGGTATGTGCCGAAGCCCGGGGACATCATCATGTACGAGTGGAACCCGGAGGACGAGGGCACCCCCTACGACGATGGGGACGACCACACGGGGATTGTGGAGTACGTAGAGGATGGAATCGTACATACCATCGAGGGCAACAACGGCGGACAGTGCAGGCGGGATTGGTGGAGCCTTTCGAACTCCTATATTTCCGGCTACTGCGTGCCGCTGTACAACATGGAAGAAAAAAAGGAGGAACCGGATTTGACGGAGGCAGAGGCAAGGAAGATCGCACGGGGAGAGATTGAGAAATATTTTGCTGGGCTGGCGGCAAAATCCGCGCCCGGCTGGGCGAAGGAGGCGCTGGATTACGCCAGGGAGGAAGGGATCCTGGGTGGCGACGAGGGCGGTCTGCGCCCGGAAAGCTATGTGAAGCGGGACGAGCTGGCCCAGGTGGAGCTGAACCGGGAGCGCCGTTACCGGGAAATCGAGGATGTGCCGGACTGGGCCAGGGACGCGGTGCAGGAACTGACCGGCCTGGGGGTGATCCTGGGCACCGAGGCGATTCAGGATGGAAAAGTCACCCTCAACATGAGCGAGGCGCAGCTGCGCGGGCTGGTCTTTATGAAGCGATATGTGGACACAAGGCTCGGCGGCAAAGAAGGGGGGAGGTGAGCGGCATGGCGGATAAAAGCGGATACGCGGGCCGGATCGGGAATACGGGAGCCCAGCAGGTGCAGGCGCCCTTCCAGGACAACGGAAAAAAGGGCAAGGGCATCGTGAAGCGCGGGGAAGACCTGAGAACGGACGGGAAAAGAAAAAAGGGCAGAGGATAACTGCCGGTATGGGATCCTGATTAGGGCCTGATGCCCGGGAGAGAGGAATAAAACATGGAAAACGAAATCGATTACGGGAAAGTATTCGGCACCGAGGGGGATTCCCCTGAGGAAGGCGCAGAAGAGCAGGAGGCCGCCGAACCTGAAGCCGGAACAGAACCGTCAGGCGAAAAAGGGCAGGAAACCGCCGAACCTGCAGACGATGAGACAGATCACCCGCAGCGGCGGCAGAGCCAGGAAGACAACCGCCGGTTTGCAGCCATGAGGAGACGGGCGGAGCAGGAGGCCAGGGACAGGGCGTCCCGGGAAGTGGACGCGGCCATTGCCGCCGCGGGCATCATGGATCCCCGCACGGGACGGCCCGTCCGCACCAGGGCGGAGCTGGAGGCCTGCCGGGCCGGAGGCCGGGCAGAGAAGGGGGGTGGGCTTGCCCCTGCGGAATACCGGCGGCCTGCAGGCGAGCCGCCGGAGGTGAAGGCGGCCCGCCAGGCGCTGGCGTACGCACAGGAGACGGAGATCCACAGGAAAGTAGAGGACCAGGTCAGACAGATTTCCCGGATGGACCCCAGCATCCGGGAGAAGGGGGACCTTTCGCGGCTTTCTTGCTATGAACAGATGTGCCGCATGGTGGAGAAGGGGTACGAGCTGGCGGATGCCTATAGGGTGCTGAATTTTGACGAGCTGCTGCGCCGGAATGAGGCGGCGGCCAGGCAGGCCGCGCTCAATTCTGTGAGCGGGAAAAGCCACATGGCCCAGAGAAAACCCAGAGGGGAGGGCGGCGCATATGTGCCGCCGGACGTGGCGGAAGAATACCGCCTGTTCCTGCCCGGCATCACCGACGCTGAAATCCAGGCGCACTACAACCGGTACGCAAAGAGCAGGAAGGCGGACTGAGGAAACGGAAGGGAATGTGTGCGTCCAGAAGAATGAACGTGGAAACAGGCGGAGGAAAATCCGCCGAAAAATTTGAACAGGAGAGGCAGGGAAAGAAATCTGTCCAGGAACCTGTATGGGAACCAGAGTCTGGCAGCTGGCAAGAGGGGAACACAGAGCTTCTGAAATTTCCTGGATTTCAGAAGCTTTTGGGCCCTGGAAGCCAAATGCTGCCCCCTGTGCCTGGGATGCCCATACCGTATCAAAAGTTGCCGGCTTTGAATCCCATGCCTAAGCAGAGTATCCGAGAACCGGAGGGAAGTCTGTCTCCTATCAATCCCAACATCAAGGGAGGTCAATTTTATCCTGACAGCTGGAAAAGCGGAGACGATGAGGATTTCCATGGGGCCAGGAAACACCAGTATGTTCAGGATACCATAGGCCGGATGGAAACTGCGGTGGATCGGGACATGATGATTGAGAAGGGAAGAAAGAATTACGGCCAGGAAGCCCCCTTTTCCAATGCAAGCCAATATCCCCGGAACGATGTAGAATACATGTTTTACCTGCAGGATTCGGGAAAAGATTTCGCGATGGATTGGGAGAGCATGAAGGGGTTGTTCCATTCCAACAACGGAGACCCCCAAAAGTATCTGTATATGACACAAGCGGAACGGGATGCCTACAGTTATGAACTGGCGCGCAGCCCGGAGGCGGCCAGAAATTTTCTGAAGAATTTGGATGCGGCGCTGAATTACCGCGTGGACGCGGCCGGTCAGGAGAGGGGAAGAGAATTCGGCAAGGAACATCCGGCGGCGGCTTCCCTGGCATCCGCAGTGGGAAAATCCGCGGCAGCGATCCCCTTGATTTCCTAGACGATTGAGGAACATGCAAAGTACTGGACGGGGGATCCCTCCGCCGGATACCGGGCGAATCTGCACTACTTTGACGCTATGAGGGAGGGCGCGCTGGGAAAGGCGGAGGATCCCACGGTACGAAGTGTTTTAGGAACCCTGTATGATCTGCCGGGCAGCGTTCCTGCCGTTGCAGCAGGCGTAACTCTTTCTCCTGCCGTGGGAGCGGCTATTGGAGGGGTGAAAACCGGGGCCGAAGCGGCGGACAGGGCCGTACAGAACGGCGCTTCCCCTGAGGAATCCATCCTGTACGGGACCGGCCTGGCCCTGGCAAATTACGCGGTGGGCAGGCTGCCGGTGGAAAAGCTCTCCAGCCTGATGCAAGCCGGAGAGGAGACTGAGGCAAAAAGCATCCTGGCCGACTACCTGAAGCAGGCGGGCGTCTCGACGGGAAAAAGCTATCTGAAAAAATGCAGCGGGCTGCTCTATGACGAGCTGGTCAATCAGGAGATTTCCAAGGTCGGCCAGTACCAGCAGGAGCTGATGAAAAACGGGATGGAGGAAGAGGCGGCGCTGCGGAAGGCGAGAGAAAAATATTACCGAACCGACGCCTTCCGGGATTCCCTTTACAGCAGCTTTTTGGGCACGGCGGCGAACAATTTCAGGAGATGAAGCCGCCCGGAACTAGAAAAACAGATAAGAGCCCAGAACCAGCGCGACGCAGGCCGCGCCGTAGAGGGCGGCAATGGTGGTGCGGTGCTTTTTGAAGAAGGGAATCCTGTTGTTCAGGGAATAGAAGAAGAGCCCGAATACCACCAGGATCACGGTGAAGACCATGTATACATCAATGGGATAAATTTTCAGAAACATAATGGGCCTCCTGACTTTTTAAACTCTTTATTCGGGGATCAGTCCCTGAAGGTCAATTCTCCGACGGCGCACAGAAAGCGGCCGTCCCAGCCGCCGGGACGGCTGGGGCAGGATGCCTTTTCAGAAAGCGCCTCCCCGGAGCAGATAGCTCACCGCAACGAGTACGAGAGTGACCGCGCCCAAAATCAGAAAGGCCATGGGCTCACGGCCCTTCAGCCGGGGAACCTTACCCCGGAAGAACAAAAGGAAAATCCAGCCAATGCCCACCAAAAAGCTGGCGGCCAGAAGGAGCATCTGAAGGGCAGAATACAGAAAATACACAGGAAATCCTCCTTCTCCCCTGAAGGATCTCTGCAAAACCAGTATATCACATACAGGGGAGGAGGAAAGGGGGTGATGGGGCAGTACAGGCGTTGATCCGGATCGGAACAAGGGGCATTGAAAATCTGGAAGGAGAGGAAGGACAGCGGCATGGCACAACAGAAAGGTTATGCGGGCAGGGTGAAGAACACAGGGTCGCAGAGCGTGAAAGCGCTCTATTCCCCGGACAGGAAACAGCACGGAACGGTACGGCGCGGGGAAGACCTGCGCACAGGAGAAACGAAGAAAAAATGAGCGGAAAGCTGACGCCTCCGCACGATACGGGAAAGGAAGGAAACAGATATGGCATTTCAAATCCATAAAACAGACGACGGCCGGGTGCCCGGCCTGGAGTACCTGCCCTGCGGGGCAATTGCGCCGCAGGCAGGGATGGCGATGAAGATGGCCTCCGGCAAGCTGGCGGCTGCTGCGGGGACGGACCTGCCCACCTATTTGAGCGTGGCACAGAGAACGGCTCCCTGTGAGGCAGGGGAGCTGATCCCCGTGCTGCGGGTACAGCCCGACACGATTTTTGAGGCGCCCGCGCCCTCCGGCTTTACCGCTGTCCCCGGGGACAGGGTGCAGCTGGGCGGCGACGGCCTGACGCTGAGCACCGCGGCAGGCGGCGCGGCCGAAGTGGTTTATGCGGGAGAAGACGTTGTGAGAATCCGCTTTGTGCAGGCCGCGGCGGCTGCCAAGGCGTGAGAGAAAAAAGGAGGAAGTAACCTATGGCAAATATCACTTTTATTGAAGGCTCCGGCCTTCAGGATTCCATCTTTGGAAAAAACCAGGCTCCGATCCGGATGTTCCTGGAAAAGAGAGGAGAAGCCTTTGAACAGGAGAGCATGGTCAAAAAGCTGTTCAGCGTGGAGAGCTCCAACCATTTCGGTGAAAAATTCACCACTATGACGGCGATGGAAGGCTTCCAGCCTGTGGGAGAGAACGGGGAATATCCAGTGGACGGCATGCAGGAGGGCTTCGACAAGTTCCTGGAACACATGACCTGGAAAAACAGCTTCACGCTCTCCCGGGAAATTGTGGAGGATGCGAAGGCAATGGATCTGAAAAAGAAACCCACCAGCTTTATCACCAGCTATTACCGCACCCGGGAAAAGTTCGGCGCGGCCCTGCTGGGCGGAGCAATGGCGGGGGAATCCGCCGTGAACTTCCAGGGCAGAAGCTTCTCCGCCACAGCCGCAGACGGCAAGAACCTGTTTGCCAAGGACCACCCTGCCAAGGTAAGCGGAAAGGCGCAGTCCAACCTGTTTGCGGACGCCTTCTCAGACGACGCGCTGGCAGCGCTGGAGACCGCCATGCAGAATTTCCGGGGCGACAACAACGAGATTCTGGACGTGGCGCCCGACACCATCGTCATCCCCAACCAGTACGAACTGAAAAAGGCCGTGTTCGCCACCATCGGCGCGGACAAGGATCCCAATACCGCCAACAACGGCTTTAACTACCAGTACGGCAGGTGGAACGTGATCGTATGGCCTTACCTGAACCAATACCTGGCTGCCGGAGCAGCTCCCTGGATGCTGCTGGACAGCCGCTACAACGAGGATTACGGCGGAGCCGTCTGGCTTGACCGCACCCCCCTGGAGGTGCGCAGCCGTGTGGACGAGGGCAACGACGCCAATGTCTGGCAGGGCTACGCCCGCTTTATCGCAGGCTTCAACGACTGGCGGTTCGCCGCCGTAGGCGGCATAACCGGCGGCACCCAAGCAGTTTGAGCAGCGTGACGGCAGCGTGACGCTGCTCCCTGTGCCTTCCCCTTGAGGGGAGAAGGGAAACAGATTCCTGCAGAATCTGCCGGATGAGGTGGAATGTCTTACTCACCCCGCGGCGGCAGAGTACGGGTCAGAACCACCTCATCAGTCACCTCGGTGAAGATCTCTGAACAAAGTGAGGAGATCTTTTTGACAGCTTCCCCTCAAGGGGAAGCCTTTGGTCTTAGCCACCCCTTTAAGGGGATGGCAGGGTACGAGGCTAGCAGATCGCTGAATGGAACAAAAGCCGGACGCTTCGGAGAATATCCGGCGTCCGGTTTTTGCTTATCGCAAAGCAGGTATGGCATCAGGGAGCGGGCTGAAGGTTTGAAGGAGTCCGAAGCCGGAAGAAAAGTCTTTGGCCTACCTTTCTTCAGAAAGGTAGGGGCGTCGGGGAGCGGGCCGAAGGTTTGAAGGAGTCCGAAGCCGGAAGAAAAGTCTTTGGTCCTACCTTTCTTCAGAAAGGTAGGGGACAAAAGGAGGAAAAGATATGCCGGGAAGTTTGATGACGGCGGATACGTCGTTTCCGGATTTAAAGGGAAAAGAGAGTACGGAAGAGAAGTTTGAAACCATCACGGGGTACCTGTACCTGCTGCTGGAGCAGCTGCGGTACACGCTGTCGAACCTGGGGGAGGAAAACTTCAACGGGGCAGAGCTGGACCATCTGGGCAGGGTCTTTACCGGCCCGCTGACGGTTCGCGTGGAAGAGACCGAGCAGGGCGTGACCCAGCTGAGCGTCACGGTAGAGGGCGTGAAGTCCACAGTAAAGGGGCTGGACGGCAGGTTCTCTTCCGTAGAACAGAGCGTGAACGGGGTCGTGAGCCGGGTGAACGGTCTGGACAACAGGTTTTCCTCTGTGGAGCAGGATGTGGACGGACTGAACATCCGCACCATTGGGGGCACTACCTGCATCACCGGGGACCATGTGAAGACGGGGCGGATTGTGAGCCAGAATGGAATGAGCGAGATCAACCTGAACACAGGAATGGCGTCGCTTTCCGGCAGCTACCGGGTGGTGGATCCGAACGGCGGGGCGGAGATCGGCGGGGTGAAATACGACAGCAGCGGCGCCGGTACTTCCAGTGAGGCCAAAAACCGTATGTGGGTGTACACGAACGGCAATTGGGCCCTGAAGGTGCAGGCAGGCGGGAACCTGTCCCTGGAGGGCAGCAGCCTGGTGCACATACGCGGCCCTCAGGAGGTGACCGTCTCCGTGGGGGAGACCCGCTGGACCTTTGGAAAGTACGGCATCTATTATAACGACACGCTGGCGGTATCTCCGCCGGCAACGTAAAGGAGCGGAAGGTATGGGAAAACGGAAGAACAAAGGGAAGGAAACGGCGTGTAGACCCGCCGTTTCCCCCGGAAGCTGCACGGAGACCCGGGGGGAGGCGCGGTTATGAGCGGACTGCCAAGCATGGTGCACGGGGACGGCATAAAGAAGAGTGTGCAGGTAAAATTCAAGGGTTACGACCACAACCCGGGGGCGGAAGAAGGCTCCCTGTGGGATATGGAAAACCTCTCTGGGGATTCGGCCCCGGTGCTGGCCCCCAGAAAACCCAGGTATCTGCTGCGCACTCTGGAAAAGCCCAACGGCCTGTATGCGGGGGAATCCCTCTGCTGGGCGGACGGCGGCTCCTTCTATGTGGACGGGGAGCAAAAGGGGGCTGTGGAGGACAGCAGAAAGCAGTTCTGCGCCCTGGGAGATTATCTGATCCTGCTGCCGGACAAGGCCTATTACAACAAAAGGACCGGGGAATTCGGCAGCCTGGAAGCCCAGTGGAGCGGCGGCGTCCGGTTTGAGGACGGCGTTTTCGCGGGGGAATCCGCCAAGGGGAACAGCATTGTTTCCACAGGGGAAGCCTTCCCCTTCTCCGTGAATGAGGCGGTGACAATTTCCGGATGCGGAGAAGAACGGAACAATAAGACCGCCGTGATCCGGGAGGTTTCGGAGGACGGGAAAACCCTGCGGTTTTATGAGAACAGCTTTCAGGTATGGAGCGGTGAAGCTGTCCTGAAGCGGGAAGTGCCGGACATGGATTTTCTCTGTGAGAACGAGAACCGGCTGTGGGGCTGCAAGGGCAGTACCATCTACGCCTCCTATCTGGGCAATCCCTTTATCTGGAACAATTTCGACACGGTCTCCACAGCCTGCTTCGCGGCGGATGTGGGCAGCGCCGGGGATTTCACCGGATGCTGCTCCTACCTGGGATACCCGGTGTTCTTCAAGGAGGACCAAATCTACAAGGTGTACGGCAGCAAGCCCTCCAATTTCCAGGTGATGGGCAGCGCCAGCCTGGGGGTGGAAAAGGGCAGCGGGAGAAGCCTGGCAGTGGCGGGGGAGAGGCTGTTCTACCTGTCCCGCTCCGGGGTGGTCTCCTACGCAGGGGGCGTGCCCCAGGTGATCTCCCAGGCGCTGGGACAGCAGCGGTTCCGAAACGCTGTGGGCGGCTCGGACGGCACGAAATACTATGTTTCTCTGGAAGACTCCCTTGGAGCCAGCCACCTGTTTGCCTTTGATACCAGGATAGGCCAGTGGTACCGGGAGGACGGCGTCCGGGCCCTGGAATTCGGCTGGGGAGGTGAGCTGTACCTGCTGGCGTCGGACGGGGGGCTGTGGCTTGCGGGAGACCCTCGGAGCATCCCCGAGGGGGCTGTGCAGGAGACGCTCCAAAGCGCGGCGGAGTTTGGGGACTTTATTGAGGGAAGCCCGGGCAAGAAGGGGCTTTCCAAGCTGCTGCTGCGGGCGGAACTGGAGGCCGGTGCATCCCTCAGGGTGCTGGTACGGTATGACGGCGGTCCCTGGCGGCAGGCGGGACAATTGCAGGCGGAGAAAAAGCGCAGCTTCCTGCTGCCGCTGATTCCCCGGCGCTGCGACCATTACCGGATCCGGTTGGAGGGTACGGGCGGCTGGCGGCTGTTCTCCCTGACGCGGGAATTTTATTTGGGCACGGAGCTTTGAGAAAGGAAGAGTGTGATGGGAACTTATCGGTATGACGACTTTTTAACTGCGGCAAAAGAAAAAAATATGGGAGTGGGTTCGGGCTTTTCCCAGGCGGACTGGAACCTGGCGGAGAAAAACCCAGACGCGGGCATGAGCATTCTCAACGCCAAGCTGGCCTACGGCAATGCCAAGACGCCGGAAGAGAAGGCCAAATATAACCAGATGGCGGAGCAGATCCGTTCGGCCTACGGGAATTACACCGGGGGGACCTCGGGGGCGGACTTCTATCTGAACAAGCCCTCCCCCGGAAGCTTTGACATGGAGGCGGCGCCCACATTTTCCTATGATGTGGAGGACGATCCGGTTTACGCGGCCTACCGGAAGCAGTATGCCAGGGAGGGAAGCCGGGCCACCCAGGACGCGCTGGGAGCGGCGGCTTCCGCCACAGGGGGAATCCCCTCCTCTTACGCGGCCGCGGCGGCGTCCCAGGCAGGGGACTACTATGCCTCCCAGCTTTCGGACAAGGTGCCGGAACTGTACCAGCAGGCGTATAACCGCTATTTGGGAGAGCTCTCCCAGTACAACACGGACCGGAACTTCCGGTACGGCCAGTATGTGGACGAGGTGAATTCCCAGACGGCGGACAGGCAGGAGGCGCTGCAGAACGCGCTGTACGGCGCCCAGTATGGGGATTACGGAAAGCTGGCCGAACTGGGCTACGATGTGTCCAACATTCCCACGGAATACCAGAAGAGGTTTGACCTGGCGAACCTAGCCGGGCAGTACGGCGACTATGGGAAGCTGAAGGAGCTGTTGGGAATCAGCGCGGACATGCAGGATAAGAATATCGACCTGCTGTATAACCTGGCTCTCGCCAAGGCGCAGCTGGGAGATTACAGCTACCTGGACAAGCTGCTGGAACAGTATTTTTAAGAGAATGCAGGGACATCCCCGGGGAAGCTTTCTTTCCCGGGGAGCCGTCTCTGAAAAGAAAGGGGAGAAGAAAAAATGGCATATAAGATTGTAGGAGAAGGCGGAGGAAGCGGAGGAAACGGAGCGGACAAGGAACGAGAGGAACTTCAGGAGCTGGCCCGGGCGATTGTGGACGCGGCAAAGCAGGGGGCATGGACGGCGGCGCAGGCTGTGGAGCAGCCCCGGCAGGAAAATGCTCCGCCCAGGCTTCCCTGGCCTGTGTTCCGGAGCCTGAAGCAGGACTCCTTCACCCGGGGCGGGGGTTCCCGGGGAGGCGGTGCAAGCCGAGGAAACGGCGGCTGGAGCCTGCCGGATTCCCCGGAGGAGAGAAGAAGCCGGGAAATACAGCGGAAAATGGAGGACGAGGCCAGAAAACGGCAGGAGTACGAAAGAAGGCGGGCTGAGGAGGAACGTCGCAGAAGGGCTGCGAGCCCGGAGCCTGCTTTCCAGGGCTTTACCCCTGGCGGAGGCTCCCGGGGAGGCGGTGCGAGCCGGGACAACGGCGGCTGGAGCCTGCCGGATACCCCGGAGGAGAGAAGAATCCGGGAAATACAGCGGGAAATGGAGGACAAGGCCAGAAAAAGGCAGGAGTACGAAAGAAGGCGGGCTGAGGAGGAACGTCGCAGAAGGGCTGCGGGCCCGGAGCCTGCTTTTCAGGGCTTTACCCATGGCGGAGGCTCCCGGGGAGGCGGTGCGAGCCGGGGGAATGACCCGTGGGGACAAGCGGAGCAGAGCCCTTTTATCAGAGGCGGTATCTCCGGCGGAGGCGGAGCGCGCCGGGGAGGCAGTCCGTGGGAGCAGGTTGCCTATCCCCCGGACGGAGCCGGATCAGGCGGCCCGGAGCAGGAGCTAACGGAGGAAGCGTCCCCAGAGAGAGAGGAGGAAGCGGAACAGGAAGAAAAAAGCGTCTCCCTGCCGCCTGTACGGCAGCTACTGGCAAAGATTGCCGGAGCAGCAGGGGCAGGAATAGCAGGAGCGGCGGGAGCGGTAAATGCAGGAATCCAGGCGGTAGGAGCGGCGGGCCGGATTGCGGAAACTTTCCTGCGCCCCAAGGGCGTCAGCGATTGGGATTGGAGCTGGAGAGAAAGCGCAGCCCAAGACGCCAAAAACGACCTGGAAAAGAGCGCGGCGCTGTACAATGTGGGTCAGGCCAAACTGGACGCGGCGCAAAGGATTTCGGAAGAGCTGAACAGAAAGGTGGTCTTCGATGGGACGCTGCCGGTGGATAAGACAGGGATAATCGACCCGGAGACAGGGACCATCCGTCTGAATGCCAGAGTGGGCGGCCCGGAAAACCTGCGTGACAACGCCGTACAATTGTTGGAGGAGCAGTCGAAAACCGTTCTGGACAGCAGCGGCAGCCCGGGGTATAATGCAGGGGAAAGTGAACTTTGGAAAGCTGAAGATCATGTGAAGGTTGATATCCCCAAAGGAAGTCTGAATGACTTACCCAAAAACGCTCAAGAATCATATCGTAATTATGATAAGTATGGGTGGAAAGGGAATGCGCCGGGCCAAACCTCAGGAACTGCAGCAGGAGGTAAATACCGGAATAGAGATGGAAAGCTTCCGACAACGGATGCCCAAGGTAATTCTATTACATATCAAGAATGGGATGTAAATAATAAACAACCTGGAAAAAGCAGGGATGGAGAAAGATTTGTTACTGGATCAGATGGTTCTGTTTATTATACGAATAACCATTACGGAGAAAATGGTGGTTCGACAGAATCAATACCATTTATAAAAATACGGTAGAGGTGTTTTATGAAGAATAAAATTATGTATGTTTCCAAAGAAGAAATAGAAAAAGTGAAAGGAAACTTAAAACAAGATAATGAAACATATATTGTGGAGATCAAAGGAAAAGAATGCTTATGCCTGTCTGAATACTTGAATTTCATGTCTGAGCTTCTTAAGTTTCCCATAAAGGCAAAAGGGTTAGATGGATATAATGATTGGATGAGAGATTTATCATGGCTCGATAAAAAACAAATTATAATAATAATAGACAATTTCCAAGTGTTTTTACAGAAAGACATCTCTTCCAAAAAGGCAATACTGGAAGATTTCCGTGAAATTATCTTGCCCTGGTGGGAATCAGAAGTAGTTGACTATGTGGTTGGAGGAGAGACAAAAAGGATGTTGCTATATTTAGTAGACAGTAATGTATAAAAACGGGATATCAGTGCACCTTGCAGAGGACAGAACAATAAAAACGGTAATAGGAAAAGCCAAAATAAAAGCTACATGGGAGGTTATGAAATGACATCGTATGAACAGATCATCAATTTGATAGGTGCCTATGTAGGTGGGCAGGAAAGCGCTGAAGCAAGCGAGAGGTTTTGCGATAACATACATGAATCTTTTCTATCAACTGTCGGATGAGTTAGAGAAAGAGCTGCCACAAACATATTTTGAGACCCTTGACGATTTGAATATGCTGTGCGATTCTTATGAAAGAAACCCAGACATAAGGAAAGAAGACAGGTATTGTATTGATGAAAAACAGTTAAAAGAAAGAACGATACTGTATTTTGACCGGTTGCCAGAAACAGTATCACACTGAGAAAAAATCGAAAAGTGTTTTCTGAGTAATTAATAAGCGCGGGAAGGCGGACATCCAAATGGGTATGGAATCATAAGGCGGGGAGAAAGTGAAAACCGGAATTTTTCTTTACGAAATAAGAGTGGTAAGCGCATTTGAAACAGAAGGAACCGGCGAGTTTATTGCCGGACAGATGGAAGCGAAAGGGTGACAAGAAAGGGCAGGAGAGGTATGGGCGATTGGAGACTGACAAATCAGGAAAAATATTTGAAGGGGGTAAAATTAATAAAGAAAAGATATATAGACAGAAGCACAAAGACCGGACACGATCACTGCGAGTTCTGTTTGGAGCGGTTTGGGGACAGCGAGAATGACATTCGGGAGGGATACTGCACGGAAGATGATTACCATTGGATTTGCGATACATGTTATGGGGACTTCAAAGAGCAATTCCGCTGGACCGTTCTGGAGGATAGAAGGAAATAGCAAAACGGGAGAGCAGTGGAGCCACTGCTCTCCCGTTTTGTGCTATTAGGCCTACTGTAGAATGGGGGAAATTAGGTATGTAACCCCCCTGTGTCTCCGTACGGGAGTGAAGCAGACAGGAGATGGAGTGTCCAGAACCTGTTCTGGACAGGGTCAGCAGCCCGGGGTATAATGCAGGGGAAGAAGGGCTCTTCCAGGATGATGCGGGGGCTGGCGTTAAAGGAGAAAGCAAAGGAAAATGATTTTATTATGATGTTGATGAATCGTGTCCTGCATGCGATAGCCGAATCGGGGATGTTATAAATGCGGAACGATTGGACAAAGGAGAACTAAAAAAATCCATACAATGACCAATTTGCATTTTGAAGCCTATGGAGAACAGGGAATCTGTTGGTCTGAAGCCGGGACAGGAGAGCCGGAGTGCAGCTGAGAGGGGAGCGGCGAATAAGCCGCTCCTCTTTTTGCATTGGGCAGAGAAACGGGAACGGGGCTGCTGGAGGAGCAGCCGGAAACCGGCCTGGACAGGGCTGGTGGTTCGGGGTATAATGCAGGGGAAAAAGGAAAAAAATTGTTTTCCCTTAATCCGGAACCAGCTTTTAGGAAGATACAGTCAGCCATTATTTTGGGCAGCATGTGAGGAAATAGGATGAAAGCAAATGAAAGGATCGCGCAGTATGCATTACAGCTGTTGGGCGGGGAACCTGAGGTAAACAGGTATTGGAACGTTTCGGAAGACAAGAATATTGATCTTCTGGCATTTATTGGCGACGATGGGTCTGTTTGGTATACTAACAATCATTATGAAACATTTATAAGACTTGAATAGAAAGATTAGTACGTCTCTTAGAGAGGGGCGCTAATAACCACTACGCAATAAAAATCTAAAATGATATATTGAGGAGAAAAATTGTGTCTGAAACTATTTTAAATATTTTAAAGAAAAATCATGTTGTATTAGAGGCCGGTTTAACCTTTCAAGAAATGGATGAGATAGAAACTCTGTATGGGATTCGATTTCCCGGAAGCCTGAGAACTCTATTGACAGTAGCACTGCCCGTGTCTCCAGGGTTTTATAATTGGAGAAACAGGGCGCAGAAAAATATTATGTTCCTGCAAAATATAATTCGTGAGCCGAAAAGATATATCGATGAAATGCCGGAAGAAATTTATTGGTGCGAGGATTGGGGAGAAGAACCGTGGGATAGGGGGACTTTTCAAAACGAGGTCAGAAGAAGAGTGAGAACAGCGCCACAGTTAATACCTGTTTATTCACACCGGTACATCCCCATGACGGCAGAAAAAAATCCTCCCGTACTGTCGGTTCATGGGGGAGATGTCATTTATATGGGGGAAAACCTGGAAGAATATTTTAAGGTTGAATTTGGTGAAAAAAGTCAAAATGAAATCGATCTTTCTCAAATCAACCCCGTTCCGTTTTGGAGTGATTTAATGTAAGGCCTGGTGCACAGGACAAAGAAGAACTTCATTGTCCGAAGACACAATATTGTTTGGCTAAGTCCAGTCTAAGAGTACCATACTGTAGCAAAAAGGGGAGTGGCAAAATACCGCTCCCTTTTTTGTGTGCGGGCCGGAGTTCTGCCTTGACAACGCCGCAAGGAAGTTGCAGGAACAGCCGCGAGCAATTTGGGACAGGGTTGGCCGCGTATGGCGGGTCTCTTTTCCCAGAGCCATTGACAACAATGTGAACATGCAGATATAATTGCACTGACTGAAAAATAAGGGATCGACTGAGACGGGAAGTGAAGCGGATTGGCAGTATCCATTTTGATTCCGGCGTTTAACCCGGATTTGAATCTGCCGGCCTATGTCAGGGAGCTCTGCGAAGCTGGATTTTCCCATATCGTTGTCATTGACGACGGCAGTTTCCAGGAAAAACAGGAAATCTTCCAAAGGCTTGAAACAGAGTACGGCTGTCTTGTTCTGAGGCATGCGGTGAATATGGGGAAGGGCCGGGCGTTGAAGGACGCCCTGAATTATTATCAGGTTTTCCTGTCAAGGGAATGCAGCGGGGTGATTACCGCAGACTGCGACGGCCAGCATACCGTAGAGGATATCCGCCGCATGGGACAGGCCATGGAGGAACATCCCGACAGCCTGATTCTCGGCGCCAGGGATTTCGACCAGAAAAACGTCCCGGCAAAAAGCCGGGTGGGGAATAAGCTGACCAGGACGGTGATGAGGCTTTTCTACGGGGGAAAAATCAGCGATACGCAGACAGGGCTGAGGGCGATCCCCAATTCCCTGGTGGAGGAATACCTGACGCTGCCCGGGGAGCGGTTCGAGTTTGAAACCGCCATGCTCCTGACCGCGCTGCGCAGAAAAACCCGGATCGAGGAGGTGCCGATTCAAACGGTTTACCTGGACGGCAACAAGAGCACGCATTTTCGGCCCGTTGCCGATTCGTGGGCCATCTACAAGCTGATTTTGGGGACCTTTTTCAAATATTCCCTGTCCTCGCTCAGTTCCTGCCTCATCGACTTTGCGCTGTTTCAGCTGCTTTTGCTGGCCCTGGGCAGCCTGTCCTGGGAAGTGAAAGTGACTCTTGCCACAGTCGGGGCGCGGGTCTGCTCTTCGCTGTACAACTACGCTGTGAACAGGCAGCTTGTGTTCTCCCGGGGACGCCTGGGGAAGGGGACCTTCCTAAAATATTATATCCTCTGCGCGGCTCAAATGCTTTGCTCTGCGGGCGGCGTCCTGCTGTTCTGCCAATGGGCCAGGCTGCCGGAGCTCCCGGCTAAAATTGTTGTGGACGGCGTTTTGTTCTTTATCAGCTACCGGATCCAGCGGAACTGGGTCTTCGCGGAGAGAGGAGAGAGGGAAAAATCATGATCACTGCCCTGCGCATTCTGCTTTTGCTCTTGTCCATGCTGGGATTTCTGGCGCTGCTGGCGGAAAAATTCGGGGTGCGGATAGAATTTGCGCCTGCGGTAGTGTGCGCCGGCTTCAGCTCTGTGCTGCTGCTGGCGGGGTATTTCAACCTTCTTCCCTTCGCGGCGGGGGCGCTCTGGCTCACAGGCATTGCCCTGCTTCTCCTTTTCGGGAAGAAAGCGTTTTTTCACCGGCGCAGAAACTGTGCCGTTGTCCTGGTCTGGGCGGCTGTTCTGGGGTGGTTCGCCCTGCTGATGAAAAACGCCCACTTTGTGGAATACGATAACTTCAGCCACTGGGCCACCGTGGTGAAAGCCATGCTTCTGGGAAACCGGATGCCGAATTTTATGGATGAAATCATCACGTTCCAGTCCTATCCTCTGGGAAGCTCTGTTTTTGTTTACTATGTGTGCAGGATCATCGGGACTTCTGACGGGTGCCAGCTGTTCGCCCAGATCCTGATGATCGTAAGCTTCCTGACCGCCCTGCTGGTTTTTGCCGAAAAAGCGAAAATGGCCGCGGCGGTTCTCCTTGTGCCGCTGTTCACCGTTTCCAGCCTGGTGATGGGCGTCTCGTTTTTGAGCCTTCACGTGGATACGCTGATGCCTCTGGCCGGAGTGGCTCTGTTCTGCATGGCGGCCACGGCGGAAGGGGAGTCCGGCGTTCGGCAGGCGGTATGGGCGGCCATGCCTCTCTGCATTTTCCTGGTCAATGTGAAGAACAGCGGGATTTTCTTTGTTGTCGTTTACTGGGTTTACTGGCTCATCCAAAACCGCGCCTCTCTGGTTTCCCGAAGAAAAACAACCCTGCTGTTTGCGGGCTGCAGCGTTCTGGCACCCCTGGCCTCCATGCTGCTTTGGAAGCGGCATGTGGCCCTGGTCTTTCCGGCGGGGGCTGCCACAAAGCATTCCATGAGCCTTGCCTGGTTTTCCTCCGCCCTTGGGGAAAAGACGCCGGCGGACATGAGAGGGATTGGCCTTTCCCTGCTGGAGCGTGTGTTTTCCTGGCAGGATCCCTCCCTGTGGATCCTTTTGGCGGCGACGGTCCTGCTGCTCCTCGTCCTTGTGCAAAAACTTCTGAAACGGGAGTCCCCACGTGTGCCAGTGCTCAGCATCGCGGCTGTTTGGGGAACCTGGCTGGTCTACCTTCTCTCCCTATACGGCATGTATCTTTTTTCCATGCCGCTGAAGGAGGCTGTGGTTCTGGCTTCCTTCGACAAATATATGAGTTCTGTGAATATCTTTATCCTGGGGATTGCGGTCATCCAGACGCTGCGGTACTGGGCCGCGGGCCGGATTTTCTGGAGCCTTGCCGTCGCGTGCGTCTGCCTGTTTCCCCTTTATCCCTTCCGGGAGAACCTGCCCCGGCTGGTGATCAGGCAGGATTATGAAAGCACAGGGCGCTGTCAATATCAAAAGTTTCTCAGGGAAAACCGGGTGGAAAGCGGAAAATCCTACTTTGTTTACCGTTCGGAGGACGATTCCGGGTATCTTTTCAACTTGACGCGGTATGAGCTTTGGAGCTCCCATGTCAATGTGACAAGCGGCGAGGCCGGCCTGGCGCAGTATCGGGATCTCTTCCCAAGGTACGATTATCTGCTTGTCTGGAATCAGGACGAGCACATTCAAAACTATCTCAGGGAAGCGGGGCTGCAGGAATACATTTCCGACAAGCCCGCCGCCATTCCGATGAAATAGACGCGGACTGCAGCGCTGGTTTTTCCCGGATACCGCCTGCCTGTTGCAAAACAGCCTTTTATAAACGTCTTATACAAGTGAAACAGCAAATCCGAACCCATCGCCTGCCGGCGCAAGGTTTGGATTTGTTTTGTTTGGTGACCCATCGGGGCCCGGAGGGATGGATTGGCCGGCACCCCGCCCTACGGTCGCTGGAAAACGTGGGCCCGCCGAAACCCCACGCTCTAAAAACGTGCCACCGGCACGTTTTCTTAACGAAACTCGTCTGCCGACTCAGACAGTGTTAGACGGTCCCCACTGGGGACCAACACCTTTCGAATCCCCGATAAGCATAAAAAGAGGAAGAAGCATGTGCCTCTTCCTCTCGCTTTTGGTGCCCCATCGGGGCCCGGAGGGATGGATTGGCTGGCACCCCGCCCTACGGCTGCTGGAAAACGTGGGCCCGCTGAAACCCCACGCTCTAAAAACGTGCCACCGGCACGTTTTCTTAACGGGCTTTCGAATCCCCGATAAGCATAGAAAAAGGGAAGAAGCATGTGCCTCTTCCCTTTACTTTTGGTGACCCATCGGGGGCCCGGAGGGATGGATTGGCCGGCACCCCGCCCTACGGCTGCTGGAAAACGTGGGCCCGCCGAAACCCCACGCTCTAAAAACGTGCCACCGGCACGTTTTCTTAACGAGCTTTCGAATCCCCGATAAGCATAGAAAAAGGGAAGAAGCATGTGCCTCTTCCCTTTACTTTTGGTGACCCATCGGGGATTCGAACCCCGGACACCTTGATTAAAAGTCAAGTGCTCTGCCAACTGAGCTAATGAGTCATAGGGCTGCCCTTTGGGTGGACAGCTCTCATATTATAGCAACTTCGGACTGGTCTGTCAATAAAAAATCTGCTTTCTAAGGAAAAATCTCTCTTTATTCTGTCCGGTTTAGAGTCTTTTACTCAAAATCGGCGGGATCGTGGGTCTCAGGGCTGAGGCAGAGCTGGCGGTTGACGATGGAATCCTTGGGGGCGGGGATGCGGCGGTACCGCTTTTTCCCCGTTTCGTCCGTGTATTCCGCTTCCAGAAGGGGATCGTCCGTCTCTTCCATCATTCCCTGAAGCCGGACGCGCAGGCCGGAAAGCACGTCCTGCAGCTGCGGATCCTCCGCCAGGTTGACCCGCTCCACAGGGTCCAGCGTCAAATCAAACAGCAGCTCCCGGGGATGGGGACGGTCGAAATAGCCCGCCTCGCAGAAGACCGTTTTGGAGGGGCCGTCGTCGGTGTTGCTGGGGGAGAAGCTGTCCAGGTCGTCGAAAAACCGGATGTATTTGTAACGCCGGGTGCGGACGCAGCGCATGGGCTCGTAAGCGGCATGGTAGGTGACCTCCGCAAACAGCTCGTCCCGCACCTGTCCGGCGCGGCCCTCCAGCACCGGGCACAGAGAAACGCCCTGCAGCCAGGGGGGCGGCTGCAGGCCCGCCAGCTCGCAGAGGGTGGGGAACAGGTCTAAATGGCTGCACAGCGCGTCCGTGGCCGTCTCCTTTCCCGGGTTCCCCGGGTACCGGAGCATCAGGGCAACGCCGATCCCGGTATCGTACAGGTGGCATTTCATGTTGGGGAACGCCACCCCGTGGTCTGTGGTAAAGACGATGATGGAGTCCTCCTCACGGCCTGTCTCCCGGATGGCGTCCAGCACCATGCCCACGCAGTCGTCCACCGCCATGACGCCCTGATAGAGCTCCGCGGTGTCCTGCCGGGTTTGGGCGTTGTCCGGGATGGGGAAGGGAGGAAGCACATAGTTTGGGTCCACCCTGCCGTTTTTCGGGTACACGCGGTGGGTGGAGGCCATGCCGTAAGAGAGGAAGAAGGGCCGGTTGTGAGGCTCCCGGAGATACCGGCAGACAGCCCGGGCATTCTCCAGGTCTCCTTCTATGTCTCCGCCGGCGGTCTCCGGCCCCAGGATTTTTTCATAGCCCAGCCACTCCTGCACCTTGTCGGAGGGGGCCTCATGCTGGATGCCGCAGAGGGCGGTTTCAAAGCCCTGGTCCCCCAGGTACCGGACCAGATGTTTGGAATAATCTTTCAGATGGAAGCCCCGGTGGGCCAAGCCCAGCAGGCCGGCGGAATGGGGCAGCATGCCGGTGAGCATGCCCGCACGGCTGGGGGAACAGGTGGGAGCCGTGCAGTAGCAGTGCCGGAACAGGGTGCTCTCCCTGGCCAGCGCCATCAGGTTGGGAGTGCGGACTCCCGCGCCGTAAGGCTCAATCACCCGGCCCAGGTCGTGGGTGTGCAGCAGGATAATATTCATAAAAAGCTTCCTTTCACAGGGATTCCATAAGATTGTGCTTACACCGCCGTAAAGTGCCGCACAAGGCTGTCGCCGTCCGGGCTTTCCCAGCTGATGCAGGAGAGGTTCAGGCCCGCGTGCATCAGCAGCGCTCCGGAATAGACCTCTCCGGTTTCTTCCTCCCGGTAGAACCTGTCGGGGTCAAGGCCCCGCAGGTACTGGATGTGGAAGACGTGCTCCGGCTGGCGCATGACCACCAGCGTGGTGAGGGCCTCTGTTTTGTCCTCGCTGACAAATTCCCATTCGCAGAAGAAGGGGTTGTCGGTGGGGGAGGTCAGGCGGTAAAAATCCCCATACCGGATGAGGTCGTAGTATTTGTGGTAGTCCGCCACCTGCCGCCGTACCAGCGCCCGCTCTTCTTCGGTGAGCTTTACGGGGTCCAGCTCGTAGCCGAAGGTGCCGCACATGGCCACGTTGCCCCTGGTTTTCAGGCTGGTGCGGGGGTTGGCCGAGACATGGGCGCCCAGGGAGGCGATGGGGTAGCACAGCGACGCGCCGAACTGGATGGTCAGGCGCTCGATGGCGTCCGTATTGTCGCTGGCCCAAATCTGGGGGGAATAGTACAGCATGCCCGCGTCGAACCGGCCGCCGCCGGAAGAACAGTTCTCCAGAAGGATATGGGGGAAAGCGGTGGTGATACGGTCCATCAGGTCGTAGACGCCCAGCACGTACCGGTGGAAGAATTCCCCCTGCCGGTCCGGAGGCAGCTGAAGGCTGGCCGCCTCGCTGATGTGGCGGTTGCAGTCCCATTTGATGTACTCGATGTTGTTTTTGGAGATGACGTCGTACATCTGCCGGAAAATGTTGTCCCGCACGTCCTCACGGGTCATGTCCAGCACGCACTGGTAGCGGGAAATGGACTTATCCCGGCCCCTGGCGCAGACGGCCCAGTCCGGATGGGCGCGGTACAGGTCGCTGTCGGGATTGATCATCTCCGGCTCGTACCAGATGCCGAATTTGACGCCCAGGGCGTTGACCCGCTGGATCAGGCTCTGCAGCCCGCCCTTGAGCTTCTGCTCGTTGACAGCCCAGTCTCCCAGGGCGCGGTGGTCGTCGCAGCGGTTTCCAAACCAGCCGTCGTCCATCACCAGCATTTCGATGCCCAGCTTTTGGGCCTCCCCGGCGAATGCCGCCAGCTTGTCGTCGTCAAAATCGAAGTAGGCGGCCTCCCAGCTGTTGATGAGCAGGGGCCGCTTCTTTTTGGCCCATTCGCTGCGCATCAGGTGGTTGAGGTAGAATTTATGGAAGGTGCGGCTCATGCCGCCCATGCCGGCGTCGGAATAGACCAGCACGGCTTCCGGCGTGGTGAAGCTTTCCTCAGGAGAGAGCTTCCAGCGGAAATCGGTGGGGTTGATGCCCATCAGCAGCCGGGAGCAGCCCCGGGTATCCGTTTCAATATCAATGGCGAAGTTTCCGCTGTAGATCAGGTTGAAGCCGTAGGCCTCTCCCGTCTCCTCCGTGCAGCCGTTCCGGGCCAGGGCCACAAAGGGGTTGTGGTTGGGGCCCGTCATGCCCCGCTTGGACTGGATGGACTGGATGCCGTGCTGCAGGGGATGCCGTGCGGTGGAATTTTCCTTTGCCCAGCGGCCGTACAGGTGCACCATGTCGAAGTCCATGCCGGGGAAATCCACGCAGGCGCTGTAGGCCCGTTCCAGCTCCACGGGAGCGCTGCCCCTGTTTTCGAACCTGACGCTGCGGGTGATGACGCCGTACTCCTCAAAGACGGTATAGAGCAGGAACGCCCGGACCCCGGTGACGGAGTCCACGGTTTCCAGTTCCAGCGTCTGAGCCTCGTCCTCCCCGGCAAAAGTGGCGGGCAGGCCGGGCAATTTGGGCTTTCCGGGGAGAATCCGGTGGGAGACATACCGCAGGTCAGTGACCGTGTCGCCATTTTCCCCCCGCACCGAGCAGGCGGAGATGCGGAAATCCCCGGCGCCGTTGGTGGAATACTCCAGCGGGTTGATGTCGGGGGAGAACAGCTCGTCCTCCACTTTGGGATTGTAGGGGCTCAGAGAATCGAACCTGCCCCGGTACATCAGGGAGGCAAGGTTGTCGTCCGGCAGCTTTGCCCCGTAATAGAGGTGCACCAGATAATTTTCCCGGTAGACCAGCAGGGCATAGGTAGAGGTCTTGGTGTCCAGCTTAAAAATTCGTTTTTGTGAGTCATAGGTGATCGGCATGTGCGAAAGCCCCCTTGCTAGATAGTAGCGATAATGATTTATAGATTAGTATAAGAAAAAGTTTCAGGAAAAATTTGGGACAGAACCAGCCGCCTCCCTTTTCATTCCTCTGAAAAGTCCCGCAGCAGCTCGTTTTCCCCAGCCAGGGAATACAGCAGCAGACGGTACACCGCGCCGGGGTCCCGGTGGAAATTGCGTTTGACCATCTCCGCCTGGGCCCTGTCCGGCACATAAAGGCGGATGGACATCAGCTCCGTCTCCCCGCCGGAGACATGGCAGGTCACCTGGTAGCCCCGGTCCGTCTTCCTGGTCTCCACCCGGTTTTCCCGTTCGGCCCGGGCCTGGGCCAGCAGAAGAAAGGCAGCTTCCAGGGCCTTATCCCGTACGGAGAGCGGCAGGGTGGCGTCCAGGCTGTCCGCGATCTCCCTGCCGGCCTGGGTCACGGTATAGAGGCCTTCCGCGACCCGGGCCACGTTGCCCAGCTGTTCCAGGGCTGCCAGGGCGTCCCGGACCTCAAAGTAGTTTGCCAGGGACCGCTCCTGTACGATTTTTTCAATGTCTTCCCCGGAGAGCGGCGCATCCACGCTTGCCAAAAGGTAGCACAAAAGAATGCGGATATCGTTTTTGTTCCAGAGCCCGCCGGGCTCTACGCCTCCGGTAAATGCGTCCTGCCTCATCGTTTGGATCCTTCCTTTCCGGTTTCATCATGAACGGACAGCCGCCGCCCGCCGGGCCGGCGCTTCCCTAGATATAACTGATAGTCTTCCACTTGCCGCGCAAAAAACGCGTAAGGAAAAAGGCCGTGCGGCAGAATCGGTCGATACACAGGGCAGTCCGGATGCCCAGCACAGCGATAACGAAAACGCACAGACGGTGATTGTCTGCATGAGAAGGGATTGCAAATGATGGAACGCGGGGTGTGATGAAAGCTGCGTCGTGCTGGACTGCCTGCTTATTGCCCTTATCATACACCAAAGCCGTGCCTCATTGCAAGGTGCTGTGCGGCGGAAGAGGCGGGCGGTCTGAAGGGTGTCAGCCCTTCTCCCCGCGGATGGGGAAGTAGACGGTGTACCGTTCTTTCCCGATCTGTTTGAGGGGCAGGAATTTGATGGATTCCTCCTGGTTCACGGTACAGTACACATCCTGCCAGTTTTCCCATTCCCGCTCGTCCTGAAGGCGGAGCATGGTTTCCGGGTGCTCCGGGTCTCCGGTGAGGACCTTCTGGCGGTCGGTAAGGCCGGCCAGCACCACGGGGCCGTCCAGAAAGGCGGCGGTATCCGGACGGTCGGCCAGAGGGAAACAGGAAAGCCCTTTGGGCAGAAGGAGCTCCACCGTGTCTTCCTGCCAGCGGCGGCGCAGGCAGAGCCAGCCGTTTTCTACGGCGGCCTCCTGCTTTTGGCCGTTGACCAGGCAGACAGGGGCGCCCTTCAGCCACCAGGGGGCGCGCAGGCGGAGGGTGAATTCCTGCCCCCGGGCCCTGACCTCAAACCGGAAGGCCCAGAAGTTCGGGCGCTGTGCAAGAGGGAGCTTTTCCTCCCCAAACTTCAGGAAGGGCCCGCTCACGTCTGCTGCCCGCTGGCGCAGGGCCACCGGCTGCCCGCCCAAAACGGTTTCCAGGTCGGAGGGGATATACTGGGCCACGGTGAGGGAGTCCTCCCCACCGTAATAGATAAATTCCCGGTAGTTGGCGTTTGCCTGCACCGCGGTGCAGTGGCAGCACCAGAAATCCCCTGTTTTGGAACCCCATTTTTTCTGGGAGCCCGGGGCAAGGGGCAGATAATAGGAGACGATTCCCGTCTCAGGCTCCAATGGCTCGCAGAAGGTATCCCGTGTGCCGGACTGCCAGAAGGCCTGGGCCAGCAGGCCGTTGTGGAGGTTCTGCTCAATGTAGTCGGCATATCCGGCGTCCCCCGTCCAGCGGAACAGATAGTCCGCCAGGCGGATCATGTTGTATACCACGCAGTGTTCCTGGTTGGAGTTGCCCAGCCTGGTGGATTGAACCTGAGGAGGCGTCCACACCTCGCCGCAGGTCTGGCCCCCGGTGGCGAAGGTTCCCCGCTGTGTGACGGCCAGATTCCAGTACTGTTCCACAATTCTGCGGTACCGCTCTTCGCCGGTGACCTCATAGGCCCTGGCACAGCCGTGGATTTCCGGAATCGTGGTGTTGGCGTGCCTGTTAGTCAGGATGTCTTCCCCGCGCAGCACGGGCTCTGTCAGCCGGGGACGCTCATACCGGCGCATCAGCTCCAGGTGCTTCGGGTCCCCTGTGACGGCGTATAAGTCCGCCCAGAGCTCCATAATTCCCCCGGTCTCCTGCAGGTCCATCATGTCATCCATGGTCTCCCGGGGAATCTCCCCGGAAAAATGGTCGAACCAGTCCGCACATTTTTTCACGATTTCCAGGGCCTCGCCGTTCCCTGCATACAGGTACATGTCCAGCAGGCCCATCATGTTTTTGTGGCATACATACTGGGACGCCCAGAAGCCCTTTCCGTCCCGCAGGGAATAGAGGTATTTTTCCGGGATGGGGAATGCCCAGCCGTTTCCGTTGCGCTCCTGGCAGCGTCCGATCTCGCTGACAAGAAAGTCGGCCTTGGCCTTCAGCTGCATATTCCCGGTCTCCTGGCAGGCGCGGGCCGCTGCGCTGAGCCAGTGCCCGGCAAAAGTCCCGCGAATCTGGCTGGTGGGGGAATCCCAGCCGCCGTGGGCGGTAACCGTGTAGTTGAGCAGCCCATTCAGGCCCGCCTCGGCATAGTGGGAAAAGAGCAGGTTTTCAGGTTTCAGCTCCATCAGGTAGTCCACATCGCGGCCGCGTTTTACGGTGAATTCGGATTCGGAAAGCTTTGCCTCCCGGGTAAGGGCATGGTATTTCATCATGAGAGTTCCTTTCTTGTGCTTGCGCCGGGCCGTGTTTCCGGGCGGCGCAGCTGGGATTTCCGATGGGGGTCTGCGTCCGGCGCGCATGGAACTGTCCGCGCCATGGCCGGCGGTTCGGTACCGACCGGGAAAAGGTCAGGAAAGCGTGGGAAGGGGGGCGAGGAAGGAGAAGGCGGGGAGGTTGCGCAGCACGGTGAAAAGGAGGGAGAGGAACAGCAGAACAAGCAGGACGGGGAGGAAAGCCCTGCTCTTCCAGAGCGGGCGCTTTTTCCCCACGTAGCGGACCGCCTCCGCAGCGGCATAGATGCCCGCCAGGGGCAGCAGAAAAAACATCAGCGGGTTCTGGCGGAACGCGCCGGGGAAATCCCCCTGGAGCAGGGAGGCGATCATCCGCTGCGTGCCGCAGCCCGCACAGTAATAGCCTGTGGACGAAAGGATCAGGCAGGGCGGGCGCAGGGCGTAGAGCAGCAGGCACAGGAGAAACAGGGCGAGCAGCACGGCGGCGGCCCGCAGTGTGCGGCGAACGGTTTCCCGCTTCATGGTCATCCTCCCTTCCGGCAGAGCGTCCCGGTATTTCTATAAAAAGTATAGCATTCCGCGGCGGAAAAGGCCAGGAAAAAAACCTGTCGGATTCTTAAGAAAAAATGGGTTGACTTAAAGCATACTTTAACCCTTATACTTAAAAATAAATTGACCAAAAGAAGACAATACCGAGAGGGAGGAACGAACAAATGGCGGATCGTTATTTGGGGGAGAGCATCAAAAAGCTGGGGTTCGGCCTGATGCGGCTGCCCATGCTGGGAGAAGAGATCGACATCGAACAGGTGAAGAAGATGGCGGACACCTTTATGAGCAAGGGGTTCACCTATTTTGATACGGCCTACGTCTACATCGGCGGCAAGTCCGAGGTGGCGCTGAAAGAGGCCGTGGTGGACCGCTATCCCCGCGACAGCTTCCAGTGCGCTACCAAGCTGCCCCTGTGGGATTTGATGGGCGCTGCGGAAATGGAGTCCACCTTCCAGGAATCCCTGGACCGCGCCGGACTGAAGTATTATGATTTTTACCTGCTGCATGCCATGGACCATACGAAGGTGAAAAAGGCGGACGAGATAGACGCCTGGGGTTTCATGAAGAGGATCAAGGAAGAGGGCCGTGCGAAGCATATCGGCTTCTCCTTCCACGATTCCGCTGAGGTGCTGGAAGGAATTCTGGCGTCTCATCCGGAGATGGAATTCGTGCAGCTGCAGATCAATTACGCGGACTGGGAGGACGACAACGTGCAGTCCCGCAAATGCTATGAAGTTGCCCGCAAGTACAATGTCCCCGTCATCATCATGGAGCCTGTCAAGGGCGGTTCCCTGGCCACCATGCCCGAAGAGATTCAGAAGCTCTACCGGGAGGCGAATCCGGAGCTCTCCGTGCCCTCCTGGGCGGTGCGCTACGCGGCGTCTCTGGACGGCGTGATCACCGTGCTTTCCGGCATGTCCAACGAGGAGCAGCTCAACGACAACGTCTCCTACATGGAAAACTTCCAGCCCCTGTCCGATGCGGAGCGTGAAACGGTGCAGAAGGCTGTGGAAATCCTCAACACCCTGCCAACCATCCCCTGCACGGGCTGCAAGTACTGTGTGGACGGCTGCCCCCAGAAGATCAACATTCCCGGAATCTTCGAGGCCATGAACGAATACATCCTCTACAACAACCTGGAACGCGCCAAGCATTCCTATGAGAACGCGGTGAAAGAGGGCGGCAAGGCTTCCGACTGCATCCAGTGCGGCGCCTGCGAGGCCCACTGCCCCCAGCACATCGGCATCATCGAGACCTTGGAAAAGGCCGCCGCCACGCTGGAAGGCTGAGCGAAGCTTATTCAGAAATAATTTTTTCGCTGGTTTGGGAAAAGGATACAGAATTCACGTTTTTGTGAGTCCTGTGTCCTTTTTTTGCATGAAAACTTACCCAAAAGCCCGTTTCCTTTGCATTTTTCAGGACGCTGTGGTATAATAACCTCCACTGTAAATTTAACTCGTGAATCTGTGTCCGTAACTCACCGAGGTGAACTCTAATGCATATGATCAAGAAGCTGAAGAGGACGATTGTTTTTATTTTGAAAATCGCCCTTTTTGCGTCCCTGTTCGGCATATTTTTTGGGATTTTCGGCATCAATAACCCCTGGCTGTTCAACTTTTCCAGAACCACCGGCGTCACCATGGTCACCTTTGTGGTGCTGGGCATCGCGCTGATGTCGGTATACGGCGGGTATGCCGTGGGCTCCCAGAAGAGCAGGCCCATTGTGCACTCCATGGCCCTGGCCACGGTGATCACGGACCTGGTGACGCACCTGCAGCTCTCCATCATGAACACCAGCGAAAAAAACAACGACCATTTTGTCTATGAGACGCCTCACCTGCTGCTGCTGGTTATGGTGCTGCAGGTGCTGGTGATCATCTTTTTCGCCTATTTCGGCAATTATGTGTACTTCTCCATCGAACCGCCGGAGCGCTGCTGCGTGATCTCCTCCTCCAGCCAGAGCCTGGGGCACATCATTCCGAAGATCCTGCGGTTTAAAAAGCAGTATGAAATCGATGAAATCGTGCGGTACGACGCCCAAAACGTGCTGGACGTCATCAGCAGGAGCGATACCATTTTCCTCTACGACGTGCCCACAAAGGAACGCACGGATTTGATCGATTTCTGCTACCAGAAGCAGAAGAATATCTACTATAATTTTGAGATGATCGACGTGGTGTCCCAGGGGGCGAAGTACGTCACCCTGGACGATAAATCCATGGTCATGCACATGGCAAAGGACCTGACCTTTGAACAGCGGGTGATCAAACGCCTGATGGATCTTTCCATTTCCATTGTGGCCCTGATCCTCACCAGCCCCATCATGCTGGCCTGCGCCATCGCCATCAAGGCGGAGGACGGGGGCAAGGTGTTCTATAAGCAGAAGCGGCTCACCAAGTACGGCCGCGTCTTCGAAGTGTATAAGTTCCGCACCATGAAGGAGGAAAACTCCATCCACAAATCGGTGACCGCGGACGACGACCGCATTACCAGGGTGGGCAGGGTGCTTCGGAAATTTCGGGTGGACGAGCTGCCTCAGCTGCTCAACATTCTCAAGGGCGACATGACCGTGGTGGGCCCCCGGCCGGAAATGCTGGAAAACGTGGAAAAATATACCGATGCCCTGCCGGAATTTGAGTACCGCCTGCGGGTGAAAGCAGGCCTGACGGGCCTGGCGCAGATCAGCGGCAAGTATAACACGTCCCCCAAGGACAAGCTGGTGATGGACCTGATATACATTGAGAACTACAGCATCTGGCAGGACCTGAAGTTGATTTTCCAAACCTTTACCGTGTTCCTGAAAGCGTCGGAGAGCACGGAGGCCTTCGGCGTGGAAGAGGTGTTCGACTTCGACGAGGACCGGGAGAAAAAGCGCAGGGCCGCTTTTGAGGAGCGGGAAGCAGCCCAGGAGGAGGCCGGTCATGGCGATTGACGAATTTTTGAAACGGGTTTACCCCGGCACGGCGGAAGAGTTCTGCGGCCTGGCCGCAAAGGCCATGCTGACTGGGGAAAAGCTGTTCGTGGTGACCGCGAACCCTGAAATTCTGATGCATGCCTGCCGGGAGCAAGACCTCAGGGACCTGCTGCTCTCCGAAAGCGCCGCCGTAGTGCCCGACGGGATCAGCGTTGTGAAGGCCATGCGGCTTTGCGGCCTGCCGGCCCAGGAGCGGGTGACCGGGGTGGATCTGGCGGAAAGGCTGCTGCAGAAGGCCGGAGAGGCCCAAAAGAGCGTATTCCTGCTGGGCGCACGGGAGGAAGTTGTCTCCGCCCTGGCGGGAAAACTGAAGGCCCGGTATCCGGGCATGACCGTGGAGTACTGCAACGGCTATGTGGAAGATAAGGACGCGGCGTTTGAGCGCATCCGGCAGGCGGCGCCTGACCTGGTGCTGGTGGCGCTGGGCGCGCCGGCACAGGAGCGTCTGATCGCCCGGCATTTGGAGGAGTTCGGCAAGGGCGTGTTCATCGGCGTGGGCGGCTCCTTCGACGTGCTCAGCGGCAGCAAGCGCCGGGCTCCGGCGGTGTTCGTCAGGACGAACACGGAATGGCTGTACCGCATTTTGCGGGAACCTTCCCGGCTGGGCCGATTTTACCGGAACAACGTGAAATTTTTGGGGGAAGTGAAAAAGGCCGCCAAAGCGGCCAGACAAGGGTGAAGGTCCGGCGGAAAAGCCGGGAGCCGCACCCTTTCCCTGTGAATGTAAGAAATTTGTAAGCACTTTGTTGGAAATAAATTGAACCTCTGCAAATATACTTTAAGAAGCAGCCGTGGACAGCTCCCGCCTGACGGCCCGGCGGATGGATTCGTCTGCTTTATGAGAAAGGTTTTGGTACCGTGGAAAAGATCAAGGTTATGTCCGTGTTCGGCACAAGGCCGGAAACCATCAAAATGGCGCCGCTGGTCAAGGAGCTGGAAAGCCGGGAAGAGTTTGACAGCGTGGTCTGCGTCACCGCCCAGCACCGGCAGATGCTGGACCAGGTGCTCTCCGCCTTTCAGATCGTGCCGGACTACGACCTGAATATCATGCGGCAGGGCCAGACCCTTTCCGATATCACCGCCCGGGTGCTCAAGGGCCTGGAAGAGGTGATCGCCGAAGTAAAGCCCCATATCGTGCTGGTACATGGCGACACCACCACCACCTTTGCGGGGGCTTTGGCGGCCTACTATGCCAGGGTGGCCGTGGGCCATGTGGAAGCGGGCCTGAGAACCTATGACAAATACTCCCCCTATCCGGAGGAGATGAACCGGCAGTTTGTGGGCTGTGTGGCGGACCTGCACTTTGCCCCCACCCAGCTGAGCAGGCAGAACCTGCTGCGGGAGGGCAAGCGGGACGAGACCATTGTGGTGACGGGCAACACCGCCATCGACGCGCTGAAGACCACCGTCCGGGAGGATTACCGGGACGAAATTCTGGACTGGGCCGGGGATTCCCGCCTGCTGGTGCTCACCGCGCACCGCCGGGAAAACCTAGGGGAGCCCATGCACAGGATGTTCCGGGCCATCCGCCGCATCGTGGAGGAATTTCCCGATGTGAAGGTGGTGTACCCGGTGCACCTGAACCCGCTGGTACAGCAGGCCGCGGACGAAGAGCTGGGCGGCTGTGACCGGATCCGCCTGATCGAACCGTTGGAGGTCGTGGAATTCCACAACCTGCTGGCCCGTTCCACGCTGATCCTCACGGACAGCGGCGGCATTCAGGAGGAAGCTCCCTCTCTGGGCAAACCGGTGATTGTGCTGCGGGACACCACCGAGCGGCCCGAGGGCATCGAAGCGGGCACGCTGAAGCTGGCGGGCACCGGCGAAACTTCTATTTACGGCATGGTCCGGGAACTGCTGACGGACAAGGCCGCCTATGAAAAAATGAGCAGGGCGAGCAATCCCTATGGGGACGGGCTCGCCAGCAGCAGGATTGCGGACGCGCTGGTGCGCTGGCGCGGGGCGCAGAAATGAGAATTTGAAAAGACGGGGAAGGGGCTGCGGCCATTCTCCCTGGCGGGGGTTTTGCGTGTTTCGCTGCGGCTGCGGAGAAACACGCAAAACCCCAGAGCAATTGGCGGAGTATTTCTGGAGACCGGGCAGGCGTTTTCCGCGCTCTGCCGGGAGTGTGGACAGCTTTCCGCCGGATGTTCCAGCCTGTTCGAAAGGATGAAGTCATTATTATGAAGTTGGAAAGTAAGGACCGCGGCTTTTCCCTGCAGCTGCGGCTGAAACGTGGAAACCTGATTGCCGCCGGTGTGCTGCTGGCCGCATCAGCGGTGATGTTCGCACTGAATCCGCAGCTGTTTTTCGGCGGCCCCTCTGAGGAGGCGCAGCCCTTTCAGCCGGGGGATACGGCGCTGTATCTCCTGCTGACACTGCTTCCCTGCGCCCTTTGCCTGATCGAGGTAAAGCTGCCGCAGGTGTTGAAAAAGATTGCCGGATGGCTGATGCTGCTGGTTCTTCCGCTGCTCTCCTTCCAGGCGGTGGACAACATCAACCACACCCAAATTGCTGATTTTGACTTTAAAACCTCTCTGGCAAACTACATCGGCTACCTGATGGTGTTCGCCCTGCTGTTTGCCGTCTGCCGCCGGGTGTGGGTCACCGCCCTGCTGGGCGGAGCGGTCTTTCTGACCTTCGGCATTGCCAACTACTTCACCTCGGAATTCCGGGGCGCGCCCATCCTGCCTTGGGACCTGAGTTCGGTGGGCACGGCCTTTTCCGTGGCCGGGGGTTATACCTATGAGCTGACAAAGCCCATTGCGGTATCCATCCTGCTGTATCTCCTGGCGGTGCTGTTCTGCTACCATGTGTGTCCCAGAGGGAAGGAGAACACGTCCCGCAGGGGCCGCATGACGGAACGGGCGGGGGCGCTGGCCATAGCCGGGGCGCTGTTCCTGCTGATCTTCCCCGCGGACGTGCTAACGGATCTGGGGATCTCCGTATGGGCCTGGAACCAGAAAACCAGCTCGAAGCTCACCGGCGTCACGGCCGGCTTCTTTGCCAACATTCAGTTTTTGATGGTGGATAAACCGGAGGGTTACTCCGCTGCCAAGGTAAAACAGCTGGAGGCCGAAATTGAGGAACTGCCGGAACCGGCAGCGCTGGGCAGCCCGGAGGGCCTGCCCACCATCATTGCGGTGATGAACGAGTCCATGACGGACTTTACCCGCACAGGGAAGGGGAGCCTCACCCTCACCTCCGACAACCTGCCCTTTCTTCACTCCCTGCAGGAATCGGGGGATGTGATCTGGGGCACGGCCTATTCCTCTGTCTATGGGGGCAACACCTGCAACAGCGAATATGAATTCCTCACCTCCAACACCCTCAGCTTTCTGCCCACGGGCAGCAAGCCCTACCAGCAGTATGTGGACCACGACCAGAGCTCTCTGGTGAGCATCCTGAAGGAGTACGGCTACGACTGCACCGCCATCCATCCGGGCCAGCGCTCCGCCTGGCAGCGGGACACGGCCTACCCCTACCTGGGGTTTGACAAGTTTATCGATGTGGACGCCTTCACGGTGAACCGCACCTTTGAGCACCGCCTGACCAGCGACCGTTCCAGCTATGACCAGGTGATTGCCGAATACGAAAACCGGGGGGACGACCCTCTCTTTCTGTTCAACGTCACCATCCAGAACCACGGCGGCTATGAGGATGAAAACTTCCGCACCACCGTTCAGGTGGCGGAGGCCGCCGGGGAATTCCCCCAGGCGGAGCAGTACCTGAGCCTGACCAAAAAGTCGGACCAGGCGCTGGAGGAGCTGATCGGCTATTTCTCCCAGCAGGAGGACCCGGTGGTCATCCTGTTCTTCGGGGACCACTGGCCCAATCTGGAATCCGGTTTTCTCACCCAGCTTCTGGGACAGGATTCCGATAGGCTTTCCTTTGAGAACATCATGCGGGAGTATGAGGTCCCCTTCCTGATCTGGGCCAACTACCCCCTGGAGGGCCAGGAGATCCAGCAGATCAGCCTGAACTACCTGTCCGGCCTGCTGCTGCGGTCCGCCGGGCTTCAGGGCACCGGCTATACAAAATTTGTGGAGCAGGTGCGGCAGGTTTTCCCCGTGATCACGGCCAACGGCATGATCGACAGGGAGGGCAGCTATTACAAGATTGGAGAGAGCACGCCCTATGACGACCTTCTCAACGAGTATGCCATGCTGCAGTACAACAATGCCTTTGGTTTGGAGGGCAAGGCGGAAGGGCTGTTCTCAATCGGCTGACGGCGAAAGGCCCTGAAAAGCAGAAAAAAGGAAACTTCGCAGCCGGGCACAGCTCTTCCGGGGGCCGTGCCGGCTGGGTTTGGGGAGAGTTTTATGAAAAAGGTGGCAGTCAGGCGGGTCAACGAATGGGACGGGCCCTCCATGCTGAAAATTTACGCGCCCTATACGGAGGGCCTGGAAGCCTTTGAGGGAGAACCGCCGGAGCTGCAGGAGTATATCCAGCGCATCGACCGGTATACCTACGGCCTGGGATGGATCCTCTGCGAGATCGATTCCACGCCCTCCGGTTTCTGTTGCCTGACCGAGGACCGGGAGGCACCGGAGGACCTGTTTTCCGTGGAGCTGCAGCTTTATGTGAAGCAGGACTGCCGCAGGCGGGGCGTGGGTTCCGCCCTTTGGGCCCTGATGAGGGACATCATGGAGCTGGGAAACAGGCGCAAGGTTACGGCGCGGGTGCTGCTGCCCAATCCGGAGGCCCAGGCGTTTTTCCTGCACGCCGGATTTTCCCCCGTGAGGACGGAGCGGGGGGGAGCGGAAAAATGGGGAGAGCTCCATGATGTGCTGGTGCTGCAAAGGGAGCTGGTTCCATCCGATCCCGGAGCGGAACGCCCCACCAAGCCCTACCTCATCGAAAACGCGGATTATGAGGCCGCCCGGGAACGCGCCGCGTTGCTGGTGAAGGGCTGAAAAAAGCATAAGATGGGGAAACAGGAAATTTTTTGCAATTTTTATTGCTTTTTCGCAGCCGGTTTGATAAGATAAAAATAAGTTTATTTTCACAGATAGAGGGGCGCCCCTCTATCTGTTGGACGAATTCGTCCAACAGAAAACGTATTGTCAGAAAAAAATATAGCAGAATATACCGTCTGTATCTTCCCATGCATCCTTTTTTCCCTCCGCAAAAATAAAACACAGAAACAACGTTATTTATCACAAAATAGGATACGATTGCATTTGTGAAAAAGAGGATGCCGTGATAAAATAAAATGAAATGGATCGTCTTACCTGAGATTCGGGGCTGCGGAGGAAAACGGTGTGAAAAGGACAAAAAAGGCTGTTGTTTTTTTGGGGATCCTTCTCGCGATAGCGGTACTGGCGCTGGCGGCAAGGAGCACTCCGCAGCCTGTGGAGAAGCAGCCGGAGGCATACGGAATGTTTGAATGGGAGGAAGCGGCGGTTGAGGACCCGGAAGCGGCGGCGGAACTGGCCGGGCGGCTGGGGGTGACCCGCTGGTACCAGGAGCTTCCGGAGGAGATCGACCCGGATGTCACGGAGCGGTTTGTGAAGGCGCTGGCACAGAAGGGCGTTGCGGTTTATGCCCTGGTAGGCGCCACGGAGTGGGGCTTCGAGGAGGACGGCGCCTCTTTGACCGGAGCCCTGGAAGCAGTTGCGGAATATAACCTGCAGGTTTCCGGGGAGGGGCGGATCGCGGGCGTGATGGAGGATGTGGAGCCCTACGTCCGGACGCGCTGGAAGGAGGCGCCGGAGGAATCGGCAAAGCTGTACCTTTCCGGTATGAAGAAAGCCTACCGTTATGCCCGGAAGCGGGGGCTTGTGTCCATTGCCTGCATCCCCCGCCATTACGACGACCAGGGCCTCACGGAGATGCTGCGCGGCTTGATTGCCGAAGCCTGCGACGAGGTGGCTGTGATGGATTATGACTGCGGCAACGAGGCTGCGGCCATTTCCACGGAGGCGGCGCTGGCCGCGGAGTATGGGAAGCCCCTGCACTGCATTCTGGAGTTTCAGAAAGTGGGAAAGCATGGGTTGACGGAGGACAAAACCTATTACAACAAGGGGCTGGCCGCGGCCCGGGCGGCCTGGGAGGAAGTGCAGCGGTCCCTTCCGGAGCAGCAGGTGATCCGGGACTACCACTGGTCGAAACCGGTGCGGGAAATCTTGGAACGGGAGGAGAATGAGGATGGGTCCTGATGAGGTGCTCCGGCAGGAGCGGAAATTTGACCTGAACCTGACGGAAGCCGCCGGATGCGAACAGGCGCTGCGCCATTACCTGCGTCCCGACCCGCATAACGGTTCCCAGGGCTATCTGGTGCGTTCCCTCTATTTCGACACCTACCTGAACCGGGATTTCTGGGACAAGAGCGGCGGCTATCCCCAGCGGAAAAAGCTGCGGCTGCGCAGCTACAGTCCCCGGGACGGCTTCGCCCTGCTGGAAATGAAGCAGAAGGACGGGGCCCAGCAGAGGAAGCGTTCCCTGCGCGTCTCGAGGGAGGAGGCGGAGCAGCTGATTCAGGGCAGGTATTCCCTCCTTCTGGACCTGGACGATCCCTTTGCGGCGGAGTGCCATTCCCTGCTGGAGACCCTGTTCTACAGGCCCAAGGTGCTGATCGAGTACCGGAGGACCGCCTACCTTCTGCCCACCAACAGCATCCGGATCACCTTCGACAGGGAAATCCGTGCGCAGACGGGCCATCTGGACCTGTTTGCCGACCCCTTCCTGGGCGCGCCGGTCTTTCCAGGATTTCATACGATTTTGGAAGTGAAGTACAACCATTTCCTGCCCAGCTATATCCGGGACGCCCTGCGCTCTGTGGACGCCAGCGAGTGTTCCGCCAGCAAATATGGAATGAGCCGCGCAGGCAGCGCGTTTCACTCCGTCTGAAAGGAGCCTGAATAAATTGAAGCAATATCTCTACGACCTTGTCCAGCAGGTGGAGGCCCTGAACACGGCGCAGCTGGCCATTCACATCATCATGGCGGTGCTGCTGGGCTTTGTGATCTATGTCTCCTACTATGTTGCCCACGCGGGCACGGTGTACAGCAGGAAGTTCAATGTGAGCCTGGTGGTGCTTACGGTGCTCACTTCCACCGTGATGACGGTGATCGGCAACAACATCGCGCTTTCCCTGGGCATGGTGGGCGCGCTTTCCATTGTACGGTTCCGCACCGCCATCAAGGATTCCCGGGATACGGTGTACATTTTCTGGTGCATCGTGGCGGGCATCGCCTGCGGCGTGGGGGATTTCGCCGTGGCGGGTATCGGCTCGGCCGCAGTTTTTATAGTGCTGCTGATTTTGGGCCGTGTGAAGAATGAAAACAGGGTCCTGCTGGTGGTGCGCAGCGCCCGCAGCGCGGAGAATGCGGTCAAATCCGCTGTGAGCGGCTATTACGACCGGCATGTGAACCTGCAGGTGGAGAACACCACCCGGGACTCTGCTGAACTGATCTATGAGCTCTCGCGCAAATGGATGAAGCGCAAGGAAAACGAACTCAAGAGCATTACGGATGTGCTCTATGAGATCGAGCAGGTGGAATACGTGAACGTGGTCTCTCAGGATGACGATATAGCGGGATAAACCGCGGGGTTCCCACGCTGTGCGGGAAAAAGCGCCGGACAGGCTGGGCGGTCGGGGAAAGGGGGAACGGAGATGGGAAAAAAGCGGATACTGGCCCTGTGCACCGCGGCTGCGGCTGCAGCGGCGTGCATCCTGGTACAAGCGGGAGTTCTCTCCTGGCTGCCGGATACCCATCAGCGGTACCTGCAGCACGAGCGGGAGCAGCCCGCCCCGGCGGATGTGGACGGCCTTGCCTGCATCCATCCCGACGCCTCCTCCAAAACAGGCTACATGGTGGACCCGGAGGAGCTGCAGACCCATCTGCCCCTGCTGGAAATCGACACCGGGGGACAGGAGATTCCGGGAGCGCCCTATTACAGGAGCGGCGTCAAATCCGTGCAGTACACCCTTTCTGACTCAGGCGAAACGACCATTCGGGCGAGCATGAGCGTTAGGGACCGGGGGGCTTTGCACATGCTTTCGGAGGAGCCGGATCAGAATATGGAGCTGCAGCTCCGGTACAGGGGGAATTCTTCCCGATGGTTCGACAAAAAATCTTACTTCCTTCGTACTGTGGACAGTAAGGGGGAGTCGGAGGCTCAGGAACTGCTGGGGATGGAGAAGCATGACAACTGGGCGCTGCATGGGCCTTTTCTGGACAAAACGCTTATGCGGAATTATTTGGGGATGAACATTTCAGGACAGATTATGGACTATGCCCCGGATGTCCGTTTCTGCGAGCTGGTGCTGGACGGCGAATACCAGGGCGTGTATGTGCTGATGGAGACGGTGAGCCGGGGGAAGGGCAGGGCGGATGTCCGCAAGCCCAGCAGGGAAAGCGGTACGACGGGGTATATCATTCAGTTTGACAGCGCCAGCGTTCGTTCCCCGAAAGCGCTGGATAATTTCACAGATTATACGCGGGTCTTGAAACCCAAAGCCCAGGTTCTGCTGGAGTATCCGGGAGAACGCAGCCTGACTCCGGAAATAAAGGAATATATTGAACGGGATTTGAGCGCGGCGGAACGGGCGCTTTATTCCTACGACTATGATTCCAAGATTTACGGGTATGAACAGTTTTTTGATGTGGGGGAATTTATCGATTACTTTATTCTGGTTGAGGCGTTTGAAATTCAGGATACCGGCAGCCTGTCCACCTACTATTACCGGGATGTGGGCGGAAAGTTCAAGCCCTGTGTCTGGGATTTCAACAACAGCAGCGGGAATTACAGCGATAACATAGAGGACGATTATTCCATCCGGAAATTCGTCGCCGTGCAGGCCCCCTGGTTCTGGATGATGTGCAAGGATGAAAAGTTCACAAATGCGGTGATCCGCCGGTATGGGGAGCTGCGCAAGGGGACGCTGAGCGACCGGTCCCTGGAGGGTTTCATCGACAAGACGCTGGACTACCTGGGGCCTGCGGTGGACCGGAACTATGCGGTGTGGGGCTACAGCTTTGACCCGCGGCAGGTGGACGAGCTCAATAAACTGCTTCCCGACGAGCGGAACCCCCGGGATTTTGACGGTTCCATCGAACAGCTCAAGGACGCGCTGTTCGGGCGGCTGCACTGGCTGGATGAGCACATTGGGGTGCTGCGGCAGTACAGCCATGAATCCGCGGTGAAAAAATTCAATCCCTGAACTGACACGGAAGGAGGCGGCGGTATGAAGCGTTTTTTGGCGGTCTGCGCCTGTCTGCTGGCGCTGGTACTGCTGTACCTGTTTCTGGCGGATAAAACGGGCCTTTATATCGATTGGAACCCCGGAAGGGAAACCACTTCCTTTACCCGGGTGGAGGGGAAGACAATTCTGGTGGACGGGGAGCCCTTTGAAATCCGGGGCGTGGACATGGGCGTGGGCATTCCCGGCCATTTCGCCACGGATTACGCCATCGACCGGGAGACCTATCTCCGCTGGTTCGGGCAGATTCAGGAGATGGGCGCCAACTGCATCCGGGTTTACACCATCCTGCAGGACGATTTTTACGAGGCGTTCTATGAGTACAACAAGGACCGGGAGGAACCCCTGTACCTGCTCCACGGTCTGTGGGTGAACGACTATGTGATGTATTCCCACCGGGACGCCTTTGACCCGGAATATCTGGGAGCGCTGATCGAGGACGGACGGACGCTGATCGATATCCTGCACGGGAACAAGACGTTTTCCCTCTCAGAAGACCTGGGAAGCGGCGCCTACACCCGGGATATCTCTCCCTGGGTGCTGGGGTATATCCTGGGGGTGGAGTGGGAGGATACCACCGTGGCCTACACCGACCACATGCAGAAGGAGAAGAACAGCTACCAGGGGGAATACCTCTTTACCAGTGAGGACGCCTCCCCCTTTGAGGCCATGCTGGCCCAGATGGGAGACCGGCTGATCTCCTATGAGACCAGGAAATACCACGCCCAGCGCCTGGTAGCCTTTGCTAACTGGCCCACCACCGACCCCTTTGACTGGGAGGAGCAGGTCTCCGCCTATTTCCGCAAATTTGCCAAGGTGGATGTGGAGCATATCCGCAGCACGGAGAAATTTCTTTCCGGGCAGTTTGCCTCCTACCACATCTATCCCTATTTTCCCGATTACCTGGGATTTCAGGATGTGCTGGGGCAGGAAGTGCCCCAAAAGTACCGGTTTATGGAGAACGGTGTGTTCAATTCCTACCGGGCCTATCTGAGTATGATAAACGATTACCACACCATGCCGGTGGTGGTCTCCGAGTACGGGGTGCCCGCGGCCCGGGGCCGGGCGCAGACGGACCGCAACACCGGCCGTTCCCAGGGCGGGATGAGCGAGAAGGAACAGGCAGAAGCGGCGGTTTCCTGTTATGAGGACATTATGAAGGCGGGCTGCGCGGGCTCGGTGCTGTTTACCTGGCAGGACGAATGGTTCAAACGCACCTGGAACACCATGGCCTATTCCGACCTGACCAAGACCCCATACTGGTGCGACGTGCAGACCAACGAGCAGCATTTCGGGATCCTGGCCTTCGACCCAGGGAAGGAGCGCTGCGTCTCCTATGTGGATGGGGATATGGAGGAATGGGAGAACGTTCCGGCGGTCGTGGAACAGGATGGCCTGACGGTGCAGGCGTTGTACGACGAGGCCTACCTGACCCTGCGCATCCACAAGGAGGGCTACCGGTTCGGAGAGGATACTCTTTATGTGCCCCTGGATGTGACGCCCCGGTCCGGCAGCAAGACGGCGGTGGAACAGGACAGAAAGCCCGCCTATGAGAGGCAGGGCTCAGAAAGTGCGGCTTCGGAGGAGGGGACGATTGTGCCGCTCACTTTTGAGCGTCCAGCGGACTTCCTTCTGGTGCTGGACGGCAGGGACAACAGCCGGGTGCTGGTGCAGGAACGGTATGAGGCCCTGCGCGCCGTCTATTCCCACCTGGTCTACGCCGAGGACGCCTATTTAAACCCGCCCGCTGTGGACGCCACGGCGTTTGTCCCCATCCGGCTGATGCTGCAGGTGCCGCTGAATCCCGGCCCTGAGCTGGAAAATTTCGGTTATGACATTGCCGAGACCTTTGATACAGGCCTGCTGCGTTATGGGAACGGGAACCCCTCCAGCCCCGACTATGATTCCCTGGCGGATTTCTGTGTGAACGGGGACGATATTGAAATACGGCTGCCCTGGCTGCTGCTGAATTTCTCCAACCCTTCGGAGATGATGGTGCACGACGATTATTACCTGCACTACGGCGTGGAGGAAATGCCCATCGAGGGAATCTATGTGGGGGCGGCAAGCGAAAAGAGCGTCCGGAAGGATGTGCAGATGGCCTACCTGCCGTTGAAGGGCTGGGGAAGTCAGCCCACCTTCCATGAACGGCTGCGGGAAGGGTATTATGCACTGCAGCGGCTCTGGACGGAGCCCTGAACCGCCGGATCGTGATTGAGAGGGGGGAAAACCTTGCCAAAAGCCAGCAACCTGCTGTTGTATCTCTATTTGATTATGTGCGCCTGCATGCTGTTGTTCGACCTGTTCAGCGTCCTTCGGCGCAGGTTTTCCCTGCGCGCCGGCGAGGCGCGCCAGGAGCAGTGGAAACGGTATTTCAATGAGATCTGCGCCCGGGGAGGGGACAGGCCGGACGAGGAAGAGGCGTGCCGCTATGCCCTGCTGCGGCTGGTCCCCTGGTTTCTCAGGCCTGCCATGAAGGGCCGCGGAGACGATGAGGTGCTGTACTTCCTGCTGCGCAGGCTCAACGCCCTGCTGGAGTTCCAGGGGGCCATTTCATGGTGCCTGGACCAGCCCTCCAACCGCTATCCCCTGATTCCCTGGGTGCAGGGGAAAAAGGCGGTTTTTATCCGGTTGGGGGAACGGTATCTCAACCAGGATTCCGCAGTGCGTGCGTTTTATGCCTATCTGTGCCGCCGGTGCCTGCTGGGAGGACCGGAGCCGGAGGACCCCATCACCCAAAATATGCTGTATCTGGTGACGGATTCTTCCCTGTACTGCCGGGAAAATTCCCTGAGCGCGCTGTACGCTTTCGGCGGCACGGAGGCGGTGGCCCAGGCCCTGGTCCGGCTGTCGCGGGCAGGCGTGCTTCACAGCGCCAAGCTGATTACGGACGGCCTGCTCTCCTTCCACGGGGATCGGCAGCAGCTCAGCGACGTCCTGTGGGAGCGTTGGGAAGAGTTTCTGCCCTATTATCAGACGGCAATCGTCAATTACCTGCGCATGTCGGATTCCCGGTTCTGTGACAGGCTTCTCCTCCTTCTGAAGGAGGAAGAGGAGGATCGGGAGCTGCGGCTGGCCATTGTAAGGTATTACCGAAAAAACCGGTATGAGCCCGCCAGGGAAACGCTGCAGAAGCTGGTGCGCTCCTCCCCTACGGAGGGTTGGGAGTTTGCGGCTCTGGCGGCCCTGTCCCTGGAACGCTACCCGGGGGACGATACGGAAAAGGTTTTGAAGCAGGCGCTGAGCCACCGCAACTGGTACGTGCGGAGCAACGCCGCGGAAGCGCTGCTGAACCTGCTGGCGCGCCCGGTTTCAGAACTGGCGCCGGATCTCCTGCCGGAGGTGTCCGGCACAGCCCGGGAACTGGGGGACGCCCTGCGGGAGCGGGGCTGGTATGTGAGCCTGGGCCGGCCCAGGAGGGCAGTAGCGCCGGATGCTCCGGCGCTGAAGGATGTGCTGGAGGGAGAGGACCGGTTCGCCAGGGATATTCTCCGTTATAGGCTGGAGGCCTTCCAGCGGGAATAAACCGGGGCTCAAAGAGCGTTTGAGGCGGCATGGGAAACAGGGAAAGGAGTACGGGCATGACGAATGATCTGGAATTTTTCAAAGCTTTTCTGGATGGGGTGGGCGTATTTTTTACGCTGTACCTCATCGGCTACAGCACCTTTCTGTTTCTCTCCGTATTCACCGGTTCTTCCGAGCTGTACCGGAGGCGGTATCTGGAGCGGCTGAAGAACGTGGTGGATGAAGAATATTACCTGCCCATCAGCATTCTGGTGCCCGCGCACAATGAGGCCGTCACTATTGTGGATTCTGTTGCGTCCCTTCTGGAGCAGGATTATCCTCTCTATGAGATTGTGGTGGTGGATGACGGTTCCGACGACGGCACCGCCCAGAAACTGATAGAGGCCTTCGAGCTGCAGCTCTCAGCCCGGCCCATCCGCAGGGTGGTGCCCTGTGGGAAGGAGAAGGCGGTCTATGAGGGGCGGATTCACGGCGTTGCGCTGACCGTCGTGTCCAAGGAAAACGGCGGCAAGGCGGATGCGCTGAATATGGGGCTGAACCTCTCCCGCTATCCCTATTATTTGTGCATCGACGCGGATTCCATGCTGCAGAGGGACTCGCTGAAAAAAATAGCCCTGCCCATTCTGGAGGACAACCGGGTGATTGCCTGCGGCGGGCAGGTGCGGGTGTCGAACAGCGTGAAGCTCTCCGGCGGCCAGGTCGCCAGCTACCGGCTGCCTAAAAACTGGCTGGTGGCCATGCAGGTGCTGGAATATGACCGGTCCTTCCTGGCCTCCCGCATCTTTATGGACCGATTCAACGGGAACCTGATCATCTCCGGGGCCTTCGGCCTGTTCCAGAAGGAGATCGTGCTGCTGGCGGGCGGTTATGACTCCGACACCATGGGGGAGGACATGGAGCTCTGCGTGAAGCTGCATGTGTTCTGCCGCAGCAACCACATCGACTATTCCATGCGCTATGTGCCGGACGCCGTGTGCTGGTCCCAGGCGCCGGGCAGCCTGAAGGATCTGGTGAAGCAGCGCAGGCGCTGGCATATCGGCCTGTTTGAAAGCCTGTGGAAATACCGTTCGGTGGTGGGGCGCAAAGGCTATGGCCTGATGGGTACGGTGTCCTTTCTCTATTTCTGGCTGTACGAGCTGCTTTCCCCCTATATTGAGGTGTTCGGCCTGCTGACCATCGGGCTGGCTTTTGCGGTCAACCTGATCAACCGCCCCTTTATGCTGCTGTTTTTCTGTGTGTACGCGGTGTACGGGTGCATCCTGACGCTGATCGCTTTCTTCAGCCGCATCCACACCCAGCAGCTCTCCATTCCCCTGGGGGACTGCGTAAAAGCGGTGCTGCTCAGCGTGCTGGAGCTGTTCGGTATGCGCTTCATCCTGATGCTGACGCGCATGAACGCGCTGATCGGCTACCGGAAAAAACGGCATGAGTGGGGAAAGCTGGAGCGGGAGGAGCACCATCGGGAATGAACCGCAGAGGAGAAGAACCAGAGAACCGCGGAGAGAAGCTCTCCGCGGTTCCTTTTTTTCCAGGGAGTGGGAAGGAACCCGGCGCAGGAAAAACAAAGAAATCCGGGCATGTCTGTATTTTGATAAAACAAGTTGGGATCGTGATAGTTTTATAGCACAAAACTGCCAGTTTTAAGCACCTGTGTGTTTGATTTTTTAGAAGAAATCGTTTAAAATAAGCTTGTGTGAAATATCCTATATTGGAAAGGATCGGAAAGACATGAGCATTTTTGACAAAATCAAGGAGAAACCGTTTCTGCTGAGCGATTCCGACGTGCAGTGGGTCAAGGACACCCTGGCCGGAATGACGGAGAAACAGAAGATCGGCCAGATTTTCTGCCTGTGCGCCAGAGAGGGCACCGAACAGGAGATTGAGGACACGCTCCAGGTGATGGAGCCCGGCGGCATCATGTACCGTCCCTTCACCGCCGAGCAGGCTGTGAATTTTACCGCCATGCTGGACAAAGCCATGAAAATCCCCATGCTCATCTCCGCCAACCTGGAGAAGGGCGGCAACGGCATCGTCAGCGAGGGCACCATGCTGGGTTCCCCCACGGAGATCGCCGCCACGGACGACGTGAAATTTGCCGAGCGCCTGGGAACCATCTGCGGCCGTGAAGGCGCGGCGGTGGGCGCCAACTGGGCGTTCGCCCCCATCATCGACATCGACTACAATTTCCGCAACCCCATCACCAACACCCGCACCTTCGGTTCCGATCCGGAGCGCGTGAAGAATTTCGGCAGGGCCTATGTGGAAAATGTGCAGAAGTATAAGCTGGCGGCCTCCATCAAGCATTTCCCCGGCGACGGCCGTGACGAGCGGGACCAGCATCTGGTCACCAGCATCAACGACTTCTCCTGCGAAGAGTGGGACCAGACCTACGGCGCGGCCTACCAGGCCTGCATCGACGCCGGGGCCCTCACCGTGATGGTGGGCCATATCATGCAGCCCGCCTACATCCGCCATTTCAATCCCGAAATCAAGGACGAGGACATGATGCCCGCCACCCTGTCCCCCGAACTGCTGCAGGATCTGCTCCGGGGCAAGCTGGGCTTTAACGGCCTGATCTGCACGGACGCCACCTCCATGGCCGGCTTCACCATCCCCATGTCCCGGGAGAAGGCGGTTCCCCTGTCCATTGCCAGCGGCGCCGACATGTTCCTGTTCACCAAGAACCTGGCCGAGGACTTCGAGTTCATGTGCAAGGGCGTAGAGGAAGGCGTTATCACCAAGGAGCGCCTGGATGAGGCCGTGGTCCGCGTGCTGGCCCTGAAAGCCGCCCTGGATCTGAACAAGCCCCGCACCCTGCCCACCCTGGAATCCGCTTTGCAGGTGCTGGGCTGCGAGGAGCACAAGCAGTGGGCCAGAGAGTGCGCAGATATGGCCGTCACTCTGGTGAAGGAGGAGCCCGGCGTGCTGCCGCTGACTCCTGAGAAATACAAGAAAATCCTTTACTGCCCCATCGAGTCCGGCCAGGGCGTGGCCTACTCCGTGAAGGCGGGCGTGTGCGACCACTTCAAGGAAATGCTGGAAAACGAGGGCTTCTGTGTCACCACCTTCGAGCCGCCCCAGGGCTTTGAGGGCAAGGTGCCCCGCTATCTGGATACCGTAGACGAGTACGACGCCATTGTGTACCTGGCGAACATGTCCACCAAGTCCAACCAGACCACGGTGCGCATCGAGTGGGCGCAGCCCATGGGCGCCAACTGCCCCCATTACATTCAGGACGTGCCCACCGTCTTTATCTCGGTGGAAAACCCCTACCACCTGCTGGACGTGCCGCGCATCAAGACCTTTATCAACGGTTACAGCTCCACGGATGAGACCCTGAACGCCATTGTGGAAAAGCTCTGCGGCCGCTCCGAATTCAAGGGCACGAACCCCATCGACCCCTTCTGCGGGAAATGGGATACCAGGCTTTAAATCCTGGATGCTGGATGGTAAAATAAGAAATAACAGCGTTCAGCTGAAAGGAGCTTCACAGATGAAAAAGGGCGTTATCTTTGATCTGGACGGCGTCATCGTTTCCACAGACGGCCTGCATTACAAGGCCTGGAAGCAGATGGCCGACCGGGAGGGCATCTATTTTGACCAGGTGATCAACAACCGCCTGCGGGGCGTCAGCCGCATGGAGAGCCTTGCCATTATCCTGGAGCGGGCGGAGAAAGAGTATACCGAAGAGGAAAAGCTGGAAATGGCCTCCATGAAGAACGAGCTGTACCGGGAGAGCCTGTCCACCCTGACCCCGAACGACATCCTGCCCGGCGTTACCCCGGTGCTGGAAAAACTGCGCGCCATGGGCGTAAAGCTGGCCATCGGCTCCTCCAGCCGCAACACCCCGGCCATCTTAAAGCAGATCGGCCTGGGAGACTTTTTCGACGCGGTGGCCGATGGCAACCAGATTCAAAACTCCAAGCCCGACCCCGAGGTGTTCCTGCTGGCGGCAAAGCTTCTGGGGCTTCCCCCGGAGGACTGCGTGGTGGTGGAGGACGCCTTCGCGGGCATCGACGCGGCCAAGGCGGGCGGCATGAAAGCCCTGGGCGTAGGCGACGCCTCCCGCTATGAAAAAGCCGATATCACCGCTCCCACGCTGGCGGAGATCGCGCCGGAAAAAATTCTGGAATAAAGTTCTTCTCAAAATCAAACAGCCCGCTTCCATTTCGGAAGCGGGCTGTTTTTCTGTTAAAGATGAATGGAAAACCCGTGATACGGGAAAACTCCCGCGCCCTGAACCAATTTCCCCGCCTGTTTCAGCCCGCTGAAAGCGCTTTCCACATCTTTTGCCAGCGAAACGGGAATTTCCAGGCCATGGTGCCCGGGCAGCAGCCGCTTCAGCGGAAGCGCCGCCACCCGCTGGACAGAACGGCAGAACGCCGCTGGGTCGGTGGTGGGATAAAAGGCGTCCAGCTTTCCGGCATAGAGCAGGTCTCCGGTATAGAGCCAGCCCCGGTCCGGCTCCCAAAAGCACAAATGCCCCGGAGAATGGCCGGGCGTGTGCAGGGCTGTGATTTCCCGGCCGCCCAGGAAGAGCACGTCCCCGTCCGTCAAAACGTGGGCCGGAGTTCCCTGAAAAACACGGTACGCTTCCGGGCAAAATCCGGCCGGAAACTCGCAGGGCTCTTTCAAAAGATTGGCCGTAACCGCCGCAAGGGGCAGGGGAAACCGCTCCTCCAGCCACGGCCGCTCGGCCTCGTGCACGGCAAAGTCTGGAAATCCGGCAAGCCCTCCGATATGGTCCCAATGAGCGTGGGTCAGCACGACGGTTACCGGCAGAGAGGTAATCCGCTCCACCTCCTCTTTGAGCCCGCCCACACCCAGGCCCGTATCCATCAGCAGGGCACGGTCCTTTCCCAGCAGAAGATAGCAGTGTGTTTCCTCCCAATGGCTGTATTCGCTGAGCGCATAGGTGTCGGCGCTCAGCCGCTCCACGGTAAACCAAGGTTTCATGGGGGCCGCTTACAGCTTCAGCAGCGGCACGTTCCTCCGGCAGGCCTCGATGGCGGCTGTGTCCGGCAGGGCGGGGATGGCGCCGGGGTTCTCCGCGCATACGGCGCCCGCGGCGTTGGCAAAATCGATGAAATCCTCCAGCTCCTCCGCGGCCAGTTCACCGGGCTTTTTGCCCGACTGGACGATCTTCGCCAGCAGCGCGCCGAAGAAGCTGTCGCCGGAGCCGGTGGTGTCTTTCACTTTTGTGTCGTAGGTGTTCCGGCGCAGGGAAAACTCCGGCGTGAACACGGCGCAGCCGCTGGCGCCCAGGGTTACCACCACCAGGGAGACGCCCTGGGAGAGCAGCGCCTTTGCGCCCTCTTCCATGCCGGAAAGCCCAGTCAGCAGGGCCAGCTCCTCATCGGAAACCTTCATGATGTCGGCTTTGCCCACAAGGCTGCGCATCTGCCGGATTCCTTCATCCTTGTCCTGCCACAGGGGAGGCCGCCAGTTGGGGTCGTAAGCGGTGAGCTTCCCCTGCTGCCGGGCGTAGTCCACAAATTTCGCCACAGAGGAGCGGGAAGGCTCGGCTGTCAGCAGCAGGGAGCCGAAGCACAGCAGCCTGCATTCGTCCAGCAGGGAGAGGTCTGCCGTGTCAAAGTCCAGCCGGGTGTCCGCGCCGGGATTGCGGTAAAAGCTGAAATCCCGGTCCCCGGTCTCGCTGAGCTGCACGAAGGCAAGGCTGGTAGCTGTGCCGGAAACCAGGGAAAGCCCCTTGGTTTCCACGCCGCAGCCCTCCAGGGTGCCGCGCAGGAAATTGCCGAACATGTCGTCGCCCACGCAGCCCAGAAAACCGGCGCTCACCCCGGCGCGGTGGGCCTGTACCGCCACGTTGGCGGGCGCGCCCCCCGGGTTCCTGGCAAATAGCAGCCTGCCGTCCTCCGTCTCCCCGGAGGGGGTAAAATCGATCAACAGCTCGCCCATGGATAAGAGTTCCGCCATATTGAAAAACCGCCTTTCTGATGTTTCGATAGCTCCATGATACCCTGTTCCGGAGATTTTGTAAATAAAAATCGGGTTTGCCGCAAACACTTTGTGCGCGGCAAACCTGAAATCATGATTGAAATTCTTCCAAAGGGACGGTTTCGCCCCGGCGCAGGAAACGCTCTTCGAATTCCTCCACGGGCATGGGCCGGTAGAAGACATAGCCCTGGATAAAATCGCAGCCCAGGGATCGCAGATACTCCACATAGCTCCGGGATTCCACCCCCTCCGCCACCGTGCGCATGCCCAGCTCCCGGGCGGTTGCGATGATATGCCGGAGGATAGTGCGCTCCCGCCCGTTCCCCTCCTGCTGGAACAGGGAGCGGTCGATTTTCAGAACGCCGATTTCGGAATGGGTGAGCACGCTGTAGGAGGAGAAGCCGCTTCCGAAATCGTCCAGGGAACAGGAGAAACCGTATTCCCGAAGTTCGTTGACCACCTGCGTCACTCGCTCCACCTGGTTGAGCACGATGCTCTCCAGCAGCTCGAACTCAATACAGTCTGCAGGGGTATTGTATTTCTCATGGACCTCCCGGTACTGTTTGAAAAAGTAGAGGTAGTTGAACATGGAGGCGGAGAGGTTCACGCTGATTTGGATCTTTTTTCCATAGGTCTCAATCCAGCGGTTGATGGTGGCGCACACCTGTGCGAATACGCTGAGGTCCGCCAGGTCGATGATGCCGTTGCTCTCCAGGACGGGCAGGAATTCAGACACCGGGATCATGCCGCGGACAGGGTCTTCCCAGCGCATGAGAGCCTCTGCGGAGCGGACCTCCCCGGTGCGCAGGTCCACCTTGGGCTGCAGGTAAAATTTGATATGGCCCTGTTCGATGGCGGGCCGCACCAGCTCGCTGAGATCGTAATAGCGCAGCTCGGCGTCCTGGATGGACAGGCCGTACACCTCGAAATGGGAATTCCGGAAATCCCGTTCCGGGCATTTGATGCGGGCCAGGTCCGCGTTGTATTGGGCGGTGAGAAAATCCACCCCCTCCTCCAGGGGATAGATGCCAAAGCCGCAGTACACCTTGCAGGGGAACCTGGGGTCGTCCATGTCCCGGATGCGGGCGTTGATGTCGATCATACGCTGGAACACGGCCTCGTAATCCCTGGGGAACCTGAGCAGGATGTTGAAGTAATTCAGGCGCAGCCTGAAAATACAGTCTCCGTCTCCCAGCCAGCCGGAGACGATCTCGAAAACCTTGTCCATCAGCTCGTCCCCTGCCCGCCGGCCGTAGAGCCGGTTAAAGACGGGGAAGCGCTTGATTTTGAGGCTGATCAGGGAGTACTCCCTGCGCTCCTGCGCGGAAAGGGCGTCGTACCGCTCCCGCAGGGCCTGTTCGTTTTTATTTTCAGACACATACTCACCTGGTTTCCTGTTCACTTATTTTCAAATTATACCAAAGCGGCAGGGAAAATACAATGGCGGCGGGAAAGACAGGGATAAAGTTGCTCCGCCGCCTGGATGAGGCGCAGAAAGCCTCCCTTCGGAAACCAAAAAAATCCTTCCCAGGCAAACTGTGCCTGGGAAGGAACCTTTTGTCCCGGGAGGACGGGCGGGCGCAAAACAGTCTGAGCCGCCGTGTCAATCCTTGGGTTCGTTTTTCAGGTGGTCTTCGATCCGGTATCTGGGGCGGTCCTTTACCTCGCTGTAGATTTTGCCGATGTAGCCGCCCACCACGCCCAGGCAGAGCATCTGCAGGCCGCCCAGCAGCCAGATGGAGCAGACGATGGCGGTCCAGCCCGAGACGGCCCAGCCTGCAAAGTAGGAGACCAGGGCGTAAAGCAGCCCGAACACGCTGAGCACGGAAATGAGGATGCCCAGGTTGGAGATGAGCTTTAAAGGCTTCACGCTGAAGCTGGTGATGCCGTCCAGGGCAAAAGAGAGCATCTTTTTCAGCGGGTATTTGGATTCCCCCGCGAACCGCTCCTGCCGGTCGTAATAGACATAGTCGCTGCGGTAGCCGATCAGCGGCACAATGCCCCGCAGGAAGAGGTTTGTCTCCCGGTATTCCGAAAGGGCCTCCAGGGCCCGCCTGCTCATCAGGCGGTAGTCCGCGTGGTTGAACACCACGTCCACGCCCAGGACTTTCATCACCTTGTAGAAGCCCTCGGCGGTGGTGCGCTTGAACCAGGTGTCGGTGTCCCGTTTGTTGCGCACGCCGTATACCACGTCGCAGCCCTCCAGGTATTTCTCCACAAACTGGTCCAGCACGCCGGTGTCGTCCTGCAGGTCGGCGTCCAGGCTGATGGCGCAGTCGCAGGATTCCCTGGCGGTCATCAGGCCGCAGAGCAGGGCGTTTTGATGGCCCCGGTTGTGGGCCAGCTTTACCCCCTCCACATAGGCGTTTTTCTCATGAAACCCGGAAATGAGGGACCAGGTGGCGTCCCTGCTGCCGTCGTCCACCAGCAGCATCCGGCTTTCCGGGGACGCCAGCCCCTTTTCCCGCATGGAATCCAGCTTCTCTGTCAGGCGTTTCACCGTTTCCGGAAGCACCGCCTCCTCGTTATAGCAGGGAATGACAAAATAGACTACAGGTGATTGATTTTCCATGAAAACAGGTTCCTTTCTCGTGATGGGCCGGGGCTGCGCCCTTCTGTGCCGGACGCGCCTCGGGGAACAGGGGCTTTACTTTTCGTCAGGCCCGTTCCCGGGCTGTTCCGGTAAGCCGGGCGCTTCCGGCGGTTCCTGCGCGCCGGACTCCGGTTCTTCTGGCGTCCGGGGAAGAAACTCCCGGGGAATCATGGCGCCGGGGTGCAAGAAGGTGGCGCGCCGGGCCTTGGCATAGTCGGAAAAACTGCCCCTGCGCAGCAGGCCGGGGTTCGACGGGACCGGGTCCGGGGGGAGGCGGCGTCTGGCAAAGGCCAGATAGGCGGCCAGCAGCAGCACCGAAAAGACGGTGACTGCCAGGCCGGGGATCAGGCCGGGGGTGCGGTAGGTGAATTCGATCTGCACCTTTTCCCCCCGGGGCGCCACCACAGCCATAAAGCCCACGTTGACCCGCTCAATATCCACAGGTTCTCCGTTTACCCTGGCGCTCCAGCCGGCTTCATAGGGTACGCTGAAAAATACCAGGCGTTCCCGGTCGGTGTTGATCTCCGCGGTGAAACCGGTGTTGGTATAGGCGAAGGAGGTGCAGGCGTTCAGGCGCCGGTCGGCGCAGTCCTGCTCGAAGCTTTCTTCGGTGAAGCTCCGCCGGTCCTCCGGCAGCTCCTGCAGCAGGCCGGAGAGCCTGCGGATGGTGTCGTCCTCCAGCACGACGGCCCGGAGCATGGCCGGCTCCCGGCTGCCCATGGAATTTTCGTCCCCCTCGCTCAAAGCGTTGAAGTCGCTGCGGGAGAGGTAGTAATCGTAGGTGAAGCCCATGGGAATATAATTCTTGTTTTCCCAGATGTCGAAGCCATTGGCGTTGCCGTAATAGGCCCAGCCCGGCATGGCGGGGTCGTCCAGGGATTCCCCGGCGAAATAGTCGTCGTCGTGGTCGTCGTCGAACAGCCAGTGCACCGAGGTGAGGGCCCGCAGGGCGTAGTGGGCCGCTTTCGGGCGGGAGGCCACATCCCGGGGAACGCCGATGGAGTCGTAGAATTCCATCACCGAGCCCGGCACGATGCTGTGAAAGGCCTGGATGGAGGGGATTTCCCAGAACATGGCGGAATTGTCCAGCGACTCATAGAAGTCGGAACGGCAGCTCTGCAGGTCCGGCAGGTCGATATTCTTCCCCCCGTTGAGGGCGTAGGGGATGATATGGTCATAGGTGTATTCGGACTGGGTCTTACCGATGGCGATGAAGAAGATGGAATAGAACACGGAAACCAGGGAAAGGCAGACCAGCGTGGCCCGCTGGAAATGCCTGCGGCTGTCTTTGCAGAAGCAGAACAGGTAGGCCACCGCGCCGATACAGATCATGGAAACAGCCACGTAGGTCCAGAACCGGGTGGGGTATTTTTCCAGGCCGAAGGTCACGTCTGTAAGCTTCCCGTCCTCTTTGGTGAGGGTGGGCATGAAGCCGATGACCGCCGCAATGGCCGCGGTGATGGTGAGCGTCCAGGTGATGGAGCGTTTCCAGTTGACCCGCTCATTTTCCAGAGCCATCACCGTGGCCAGGGCCATCATCAGGGTAAGCATGTAATACCAGCGGGCGTAATAGGAGCTGTTCATCAGCTGGAAGGAGGAATTGAGGAAGGGCACCAGGGCCATCAGGAACAGAACCCACAGCATCTTCTTGAGCCAGTGCTTCCTGCGCAGCTGCAGCCAGCCGATGACGCCGGTCATGCCGAACAGGGGCAGCCACGCGCCCAGGGATGCCCATTTCGATTCCGACTCCGGCGTGAAATTGGGCCGGGCAGGCAAGTCCGGCGGGAAGAAGAAGCACTCGAGAATGTGCAGGTAACGCTGGTTTTTGTTATAGAGCACGGCGTTCCAGCCATTGATGTAATTGGAGGTCCGGTAATTCTGGGTGACGGTCAGCACCGAGGGGATCAGCAGCACGCAGGCCATGCCCACCCCCAGCACCGCCTCCAGCGCCAGCAGCAGGAAGTCCCGCAGGGAGATGCGCCAGCTTCTGCACAGCAGCCGCAGGAAAAAGTAGATCAGCGTGAAGGTGACCTGGCCCACGAAGAAATAGTAGTTTACAAAGCAGCAGGCGAACACGGTGAGGGCGAACAGGCCCCGCCTGCGGTTTTCCATGTATTCGTCCAGCGCGGCCAGCATCAGGGGGAAGAAGATGATGGCCTCGTGGAAGTGGTTGAAGAAAATATTGTAGATGGAAAAGCCGGAAAAGGCGTAGAGCACCGAGCCGATCAGGGCGGTGTTCCTGCTTTTGGTGTACCGGTGCAGGTAGACGTAGCCCGTCAGCGTGGCCGAGGCGAATTTCAGGATAAACAGCGGCCCCATCAGGTACTGCAGGGACTCCGACGGGAAGGGGATGGTGAGCCAGAAGAACGGGCTTCCCAGCAGGTAGAAGGAATAGGAGCCCACAAAGTTGGCCCCCAGGTCCGTCAGATGGCTCCAGCCCCAGTTTCCGGAACGGATGGCGTCATGGGCGATGCGGTAGAAAGGCACCTGCTGTACGTTGAAATCGCCGTAAAACAGGAACCTGCCCCCGTCTACCAGAAGAAACGGGAGAAAGACCAGGAACGACAGCCCCATGCCCAGAAAGAATGCTTTGAGGAAATAGTTGTCCCTCCAGCCTCCGTTCTCTCTTTTCTTAATCGATGCTTCCATAGTGATGACCATACCTTTCTGAAAGGCATCTGCGGCGGGCAAGCCGTGCACCCCAATTCCCGCGATGCTTCGGCTTTCCCACGCGCCGCAGATTTTGATAGTAATTATACCACATTCCCGGGGTGGAAGAAAGTGGTTTTTTGATGGCAGAGGTTCCGCCATTGCAAAAGCGGGCGTCTTTGAGTAAAATAAGGATGGGCATATTTGAGGAGGGAAATTCGCATGTATCATTTTTTTGCCATGCTTTCGAGAATGAAATACATCAACCGCTGGGGCCTTATGCGAAACACCAGGGCGGAGAACATCTGCGAGCACAGCCTGGACGTGGGGCTGATCGCCCATGCCCTGGCGCTGATCGGCAACAAGAAATTCGGAAAGAATTACGACGCGGAACGGGCCGCCGTGCTGGGCATGCTCCACGACGCCTCTGAAATCATCACCGGGGACATGCCCACGCCGGTGAAATACCACTCCAAAGAAATCCGCAGCGCCTACGCCGAGGTGGAGGACAGGGCGGTGGACCACCTGGTCTCCATGCTGCCCGAGGAATTCCGGCCGGACTACGAGGAAATCATGAAGCTGAACGGGGAGAAGGACGCGGCGCTCAGGCCCTTGGTGAAAGCGGCGGACAAGATCGCGGCGGCGGTAAAATGCGTGGAGGAGAAGAAGAGCGGCAACCGGGAATTCGTTCAGGCGGAGCAGACCATCCTCCAGAATATCCGGGACCTGCACCTGCCGGAGGCGGACTACTACGTGAAAGAATTCCTCCCCTCCTACGGCCTCACCATTGAGGAACAGGATTATACCAGAGAGGCGGGCCTCAAGTTTGCAGAATCTTCACAACTGGTATTTACCAAGGTGCTAAAATAAGAGCGGCCGGCAGGCCGGAGAAAGGAACAGGGAAATTTTGAAAATCGGTACAATACCCATAGAGGGCCGGGCGGCACTGGCGCCTATGGCAGGGGTGACGGACGCCGCCTTCCGCAGGCTCTGCATGCAGTTCGGCGCTGCCTGCGCCGTCACAGAGATGGTGAGCTCCCGGGCCGTCCAGTACGGGGACAGGAAGACGGCGGGAATCGCCGACCTCTCCCAGGATCGGCGGCCGGTCTTCCTGCAGCTGTTTGGAGACGATCCCGTGGTCATGGGCCTGGCGGCGAAAAAGGTCATGGCTTACGGGCCGGACGGCATCGACGTGAATATGGGCTGCCCCGTGCCCAAGGTGGCGGGGAACGGAGCGGGCAGCGCGCTGATGAAGACGCCGGAGCGCTGCGCGGCCATTGTGGCGGCCATCAAGCGGAATGTTGACGTGCCCGTCACCGTAAAGCTGCGCAAGGGCTGGGACGAGGAGCACGTCAATGCGGTGGAGGTGGCGAAGCTCTGCGAACAGGCCGGTGCGGACGCGGTGTGCGTGCACGGCCGCACCCGGAACCAGATGTATATGGGACAGGCCGATTGGGGCATCATAAAACAGGTGAAGGAAGCCGTTTCCATCCCCGTCATCGGAAACGGGGACGTGACGGACGCCCAATCCGCCTGCAGGCTGCTGGAGGAGACGGGCTGCGACCTGGTGATGGTGGGCCGCGGGGCGCTGGGAAACCCCTGGGTCTTCCGGCAGATCAATGCCTATCTCAGCGAGTCCTGCCGCATTCTGCCGCCGCCGGGCGTGGCGGAGCGCATTGTGGTGATCCGGCGGCATATGGACGAATTGTGCAGGTTCAAGGGGGAGAGCCGGGGCATGCGGGAGGCCAGAAAGCATGTGGGCTGGTATCTCCACGGCATGCAGGGCGCGGCGGAATTCCGCCGCCGCGCAGGGCAGCTCTGTACCCTGCAGGACCTGGATCTGCTTTTGCGGGACGTGTACGAAGCCAATGCCTGACCTCCGCCGGATGGGCGCAGGCAGGAAAGGCGGAGGGCAGGGGCCGTCAAGATCGAGTCTTTCACATCTAACTATCAGCATCCAAAATGGGGGATCACATTCATGAAATTATTGGTACTGGACGGCAACAGCATCCTGAACCGGGCCTTTTACGGGATCAAGCTGCTCTCTACGAAAGCAGGAGAGTTCACCAACGGCATCTACGGGTTTCTCACCATGTTCAAAAAGCTCTGCGACGAGACGGAGCCGGACGCGGTGGCCGTCGCGTTTGACCGCAAGGCGCCCACCTTCCGGCACAAGGCCTATGCGGGCTATAAGGCCAACCGCAAGGGCATGCCGCCGGAGCTGGCGCAGCAGCTGCCCGTGCTGCAGGAGCTGCTCACCCTGATGGGGTACCGCATTGTCTCCTGCGAAGGCTGGGAGGCCGACGATATCCTGGGCACCCTTGCCGCCGCCTGCGAACAGCGGGGGGACGCCTGCGTCATCGCCACCGGAGACAGGGACAGCCTGCAGCTGGTGTCCGGCGGCACCACGGTGCGGCTGGCCACCACGAAATTCGGCCAGCCCCAGGTGACGGTGTACGACGAGGCGAAAATCAAGGAGGAATACGGTGTCACCCCGCGCCAGATGATCGACCTGAAGGCCATTCAGGGAGACGCTTCCGACTGTATTCCCGGCGTGGCGGGCATCGGCCCCAAGGGCGCGGGGGAGCTGATTCAGAAATACGGCAGCGTCTCCTATCTCTACGATCACCTGGAAGAGCTGGAACTGAAGCCCGCTGTGCGGGCCAAGCTGGAAAAGTCCAAGGAGAACGCGCTGCTGAGCTACGACCTGGGCACCATCCGCAGGGACGCCCCCATCGATACAGAGGTGCCCCACTATGTAAAGGAGGCGGGAGAGCCGCAGAAGGCCTCCGCCCTTATGGTGCAGCTGGAGCTGTTTTCCCTGCTGGAAAAATTCGGACTTTCCGAAACGGCTCTTCCCGCGCCGGAGGGGGCCCCGGCGTCGGAACGGCCCCAGGTGCGGGACTGCCCGGACGGCGCGCCGGTGCTGGCGCGGCTGGAGGACGCCGGGGAGGCTTACTTCTATGGGGACTGGGACAAGGACGGGACGCTTCGCAGCCTCGTCTTCTCCCACGGGGGAGAACTGTTCCGGGTGACGCCGGACGAAGCCTTTCTGCGGGCCTTTTTCCGCAGCAGGGAGGTCAAAAAATACACCCACGACGTAAAACCCCTGCACAGGAAGGCGCTGGCGCTGGGCTGTAAGCTGGAAAACGTGGCCATGGACACGGCGCTGGCGGGCTACCTGCTGAACCCCTCGGCTTCCGGATACGACGTGAAGCGGCTTGCCGCGGAGTACGGCGTGAGCCAGACCGATTTCGAGGAGGCGGAACTCAACGCCGGGGCAGCCATGCCGGGCCTCTGCAGGGCGCTTTCCCGGGCCATCGATGAAAATGAACAGCGGGAGCTGCTGCAGAACATCGAAATCCCCCTGGCCTATGTGCTGGCCCAGATGGAGCATGTGGGCTTCTATGTGGACAAAGGGAGCATCGAGGCCTACGGCAGGGAGCTGGAACAGCAGGAACAGGCTCTGCACGATTCCATCATCGAACAGGTGGGTTTTTCCTTCAACATCAATTCCCCCAAGCAGCTGGGCGAGGCGCTCTTTGACAAGCTGGGCCTGCCCCACGGGAAAAAGACGAAGAGCGGCTGGTCCACCAATGCAGACGTGCTGGAAGAGCTGCGGTATCTCAATCCCGTAGTGGACGAAGTGCTGCGGTACCGCACGGTGGCCAAGCTGAAATCCACCTATTGTGACGGCCTGGTAAAGGTGATCGGCCCGGACGGGCGCATCCATTCCAGCTTCAACCAGACCGAGACCCGCACGGGCCGTATTTCCAGCACCGAGCCCAACATGCAGAACATCCCGGTGCGCACGCCCATCGGCCGGGAGCTGCGGAAATTCTTTGCGGCGGAAACAGGCGTGTTGGTGGATGCCGACTATTCCCAGATTGAGCTGCGGGTGCTGGCCCATGTGGCGGACGATGCGGTGCTGCAGGAGGACTTCCGGGAGGGGAGGGACATCCATGCCTCCACGGCTGCCCGTGTGTTCCGGATGCCCCAGGACATGGTGACCGGGGAGATGCGCAGCAGGGCCAAAGCCGTAAACTTCGGCATTGTTTACGGCATCGGCGCCTTTTCCCTCTCCAAGGATATCGGCGTTTCCCGCAGGGAGGCGGACGAGTATATCAAGGAGTACTTGAAAAACTATTCCGGCGTGGATTCCTATATGAAGCGCGTGGCGGAAGAGGCCAGGGAAAAAGGATATGTGGAAACTATGTTCGGCCGGCGGCGGTATCTGCCGGAGCTCAAGAGCACCAACTTCAACATGCGCGCCTTCGGGGAGCGGGTGGCCCGGAACATGCCCATCCAGGGCGCGGCGGCGGACATCATCAAAATCGCCATGATCCGCGTCAGCGACCGGCTGGAGCGGGAAGGCCTGCAGGCAAAGCTGATTCTGCAGGTGCACGACGAACTGATCGTGGAGTGCCCCGGGGAGGAGGCGGAGCAGGTGAAAAGCCTGCTGACAGAAGAGATGGAGCAGGCCGTCTCCCTCTCCGTCCCCATGGTGGCGGAAGCCAATTCCGGCAGGACCTGGTACGACGCAAAAGGATAACGGCGGAAGTTAGAGGCTGGAAAGGCTTCCCCTCAAGGGGAAGCTGTCAAAAAGATATCATCACTTTGTTCAGAGATCTTCACCGAGGTGAGTGATGAGGTGGCAAAAAGATGCTCGAACGAAGTTCGACCATCTTCGGCCCGTATTCTGCCGCCTCGGTGTGATGAATAAGACACTCCACCTCATCCGGCAGATTCCGTAGGAATCTGTTCCCCCTCTCCCCTCAAGGGGAAGGCTAAGGGCTTTCCACCTCATCCGGCAGATTCTCGCAGGGAATCTGTTCCCCCTCTCCCCTCAAGGGGAAGGCATAGGTCAAGGACGTCCGGTATGTAACCCATGGTATTTTGGAAAGGAGCGGCGGAAATGGAGTTGGGATTTTGCTGTCCGGTGTGCGGCGGAACGCTGGAACGCCGGGAGCACGCCGCGGTCTGCGGGAACGGCCACAGTTTTGATATTGCCCGGCAGGGCTATCTGCACCTCCTGCCGCCCAATAAGATGCATTCCAAACTTCCCGGGGACTCCAGGGAAATGGTGGAAGCGCGCAGGCGCTTTCTGGAAGCCGGATATTACCGCCCTTTCCGGGACAAGCTGTGCGAGCTGGCAAAGCGGTACGCCGGAGGCGGCGCGACGCCGCAGTGTGAGCCGGAAGAGGATAAGCACGGATCACGCAATCAGGAAGAGACTTCCGGATTGTTTCAGACAGAAGCAGGTGCAGGCATCGGGGAGCGGGCTTTCAGCTCGCACTCAGCCGAAGCCGGCGTAAAAATACTGGACGCGGGATGCGGGGAAGGGTATTACACGGAGGCTGTCCGGAAGGCGCTGGGAACGGCAGAGGTTTACGGCTTCGACATTTCGAAGCTGGCGGTGAAAGCGGCTGCCGGGAAATATAAGGAGATCGGGTTTGCGGTGGCCAGCAGTTTTGCCATCCCGGTGCCGGACGGCTTCTGCGGCTGCCTGATCAATGTGTTCGCGCCCATGGCGGAGGAGGAATTCCGAAGGGTGGTAAGGCCCGGCGGCGTGATGATTCTGGCGGTGCCGGGGGAAAGGCACCTGTACGGCATGAAAGAGATCCTGTACCAGGAGCCCTATGAAAACGAGCATAGGGAGACGGAGTACAGCGGTTTTTCCTTTGTATCCCGCACAGCGGTGCGGGAGGAGATTTGGGTCCCGGACGCCGGGACCGCCATGGACCTGTTCGCCATGACGCCCTATTATTGGAAGACAGGGATGGACGGCGGAAACAGGCTGCGGGAGACCAGGGGCTTTTCCACGGAGATTGCCTTTGATTTCCTGGTGTACCGGAGAACGGAACGATAAAGCGAGAAAATATGGATGAGGTGACTCAGCTTGAAAATATTGTTTGTCTGCACGGGAAACACGTGCAGAAGCCCTATGGCGGAAGGGCTGTTCCGCCAGATGATGCGGCAGATCGGCATGGAGGATAAGGTGCTCTGCCAGAGCGCGGGGCTTTCGGCGGTGGACGGGGATCCGGTGACGGAAAACGCGGTAAAAGCCTGCGCGGAGCTGGGGGTGGACATTTCCGACCATGCGGCCCGGCGCATCACCGGGGAAGAGATTCCGGTGTGGGACCTGTACTTCCCCATGTCAAAAACCCACGGTTATATTCTGGAGCAGGCAGGGGTCCCCCAGCAGAAGATTTACATACCGAAATATATTGAAGACCCCTTTGGCCAGGATCTCAATGGCTACCGAAAATGCAGGGATAAGCTTGCAACAGAGCTCGGCATCTTCTATAATAGCTTTGTTGCGCGGCTGCTTGTCTTTGACAGCACCATTGAAGTGGGAAAGGAATTGTAAGTTAGTGGAAATCGTCAGAATGACAAGAGAACATACGGAACTTCTGGCGGAGCTGGAAAAGCTCTGCTTTGCCAGGCCCTGGAGCCAAAAGGCGCTGCTGGATGAGGTGGATAACCCCAACGCCTATTTCGTCACCGCGGTGGATGGCGATATCGTACTGGGCTACGGCGGGATGCACTGCGCCTGTAAGGAGTATTATATGGACAATGTGGCGGTGTTCGGCCACCATAGGAGAAAGGGCGTGGGCAGCGCCATTGTGGAGGCCCTGGCGGCCGAGGCCAAACGCAGGGGCGGGGAATTTATCTCCCTGGAAGTGCGCCCCTCCAACGCCCAGGCCCTGCGGCTGTATACCCGCCTGGGCTTTGCGGAAGAGGGCAGGCGCCGGAATTTTTATTCCAACCCCACAGAGGATGCGCTTTTGCTCACCAGAAGGTTTTGATTACAGTGACGTTCAGAGGCAGAAAAAGGCAAAGGGCGGCCCTTCTTCAGCCCTCCAGCAAAAGCTGTTCGAACGAAGCGAGAGCAGCTTTTGCTGGAGGGCTGGAGCATAAGGTTCGCGGCCTCGCTTTCTGCGAAAGAAAGCGGGAAAGGAAGTGGTTCGGCGTGATTATTCTGGGAATTGAAAGCTCCTGCGACGAGACGGCGGCAGCAGTGGTGGAGGATGGAAGGAAGGTCCTTTCCTCTGTAATCGCCTCTCAGGTGGAGGAACATAAACTGTACGGCGGCGTGGTGCCGGAGATTGCCTCGCGGCGGCACAGCGAGGCCATTGCGGGCGTGGTGCGGCAGGCGCTGGCAGACAGTGGGAAGCCCCTCTCCCAGATCGACGCCGTAGCGGTCACCTATGCGCCGGGGCTGATTGGGGCGCTGCTGGTGGGCGTGAATTTTGCCAAGGGCCTTGCTCTTTCGGCAGGCCTGCCTTTGATCCCCGTCCATCACCTGCGGGGGCATATTGCCTCCAACTATCTGACCAGCCCGGAGCTGGAACCGCCCTTTCTGTGCCTGGTGGTCTCGGGAGGACATTCCCATATCATCGAGGTGAAAAGCTATACCCAGCTGCGGGTGCTGGGGAAAACCCGGGACGACGCGGCAGGGGAGGCTTTTGATAAGGCCGCCCGGGCCATGGGGATCCCCTATCCCGGCGGCGTGGAAATGGACCGCATTGCAGAGGCGGGGAACGACCGGGCTTATCAGCTGCCCCGCCCCAGGGTGGACGGCGCGCCGCTGGACTTCAGCTTTTCCGGGCTGAAGACGGCGGTGATCAATCTGCTGCACAATGCCGGACAAAAGGGGACGGAAGTGAATCTCCCCGATCTCTGCGCCTCTTACCGCAGGGCCGTGGTGGACTGCCTGACGGAGAACTTCCTCAAAGCGGCGGAGCAGACCGGCGCTCAGAAGCTGGTGGCTGCAGGGGGCGTTTCCGCAAACCGCCTGCTGCGCAGAAACCTGCAGGAGCTCTGTGCCAAAAGCGGCAGAAAGCTCTATGTTCCGGAGCTGAGCCTCTGCGGCGACAACGCCGCCATGATCGCCTCTCAGGGCTATTATGAATATCTGGCGGGGAATACCGCGGGCATGGAACTGAATGCCTGCGCCCAGCGCTCCATCGAGTGAAGGGAGAAAGGTATGGGCTGGGAAATCGTCCCCATGAACAGGGAGTATGCGAGGGAACTTTCCCGCTGGAAGTATGAGGGGGAATATTCCTTTTATGACAGGCGGGAGCAGGAAAATCCGGAGTTTGAAGAGGGCGCGGAATTCGCCTGCCTGGCGGAAGACGGAAGCCTGGCAGGGCATTTTTCCTATGGCCTGGACGCGCAGATTCCCACGGTGGAAGAGCATGTCTATGGGCCGGGTTATCTGGATATCGGCCTGGGTCTTCGCCCGGCGCTCTGCGGGCAGGGGCTGGGCGCAGACTTTGTAAGGATGGGCCTGGAGTTTGGGCGGCAAAGATTTGGGGCGGAACGCTTCCGGCTGTCTGTGGCGGCTTTCAATGAACGTGCCGTCAAGGTCTACCTGCGCTGCGGCTTCCGGTTGGAACGGGAGGTCACGAATTCCTGTTTCCAGAACAGGTTTTGGATTATGACCCTGGAATTTCCTCAGGAAAGGACCGATGCAAAATGAAACGATTCGTCAGCCTGGCGGGCGCGCTGCTGCTGGCAGGGGCGCTCGTGGCCTGCGGCGCGGGGCAGGGTGGGGAATCCGCCCCTCAAACGGCGGTCGGCTCCGGAGCGGAGCAGAGCTTTGCCCCTTCGGAAGGGGAAGCTCCGGCCTCCTCCGTCCCGGTTCAGACGAGCCAGGCTCCCCGGCAGATGGAGGAGCTGGTGTTCGTACAATCGGATTCCGGCGCGGAGGAGGGCTACGAGCCGACGGTCCGCCTGCTGGAAAACGGGACTTTTGAGTTTTCCGCGTTCTGTTACGACGGTACGGTGCGCCTTACCGGAACCTATACCGAGGAGGAGGACGCGTACCTGCTGAAGCCCGAGGCCACCTCCGCCCCGGAGGGCGCCGTGGGCAGCGAACTCACGGAAATCCGGCTGGAAAAGGCGGAGGGGAGCGTGCTCTATTCCGGCGGCTCCCTGGGGGTCACTTATGACGGGGCAATTTTTGAGAGAGCAGAGAAATAGGGGGAATCCTGCATGAAAAACGGCGCTGAAATTATGGTGGGCTGCCTGGAGGCGGAGGGCGTGGAAATCGTCTTCGGCTATCCGGGTGCCGCCATCTGCCCTTTTTACGACGCCCTTTACGATTCCTCCATCCGCCATGTGCTGGTGCGCAGCGAGCAGAACGCGGCCCATATGGCCAGCGGCTATGCCCGGGCATCCGGCAGGCCGGGGGTGTGCGTGGCCACCTCCGGCCCAGGAGCCACCAACCTGATTACCGGCATTGCCACCGCCTATATGGATTCCGTCCCCATGATAGCCGTCACCGGGCAGGTGAACCTGGAACAGCTGGGCAGGGATGTGTTTCAGGAGGCGGATATCACCGGGGCCTGCGAGTCCTTCACCAAACACAGCTACCTGGTAAAGCGGGCCGCGGACCTGCCCCGTGTGTTCCGGGAGGCGTTTCACATCGCTTCCACGGGGCGTCCCGGCCCGGTGCTGATCGACGTGCCCCAGGACGTGCAGGAAACAGTGGTGCGGGAAGGGTTCCACTACCCGGAACGGGCTGAGATTGAGGGGTATCGGCCCAAGACCAAGGGCCACCCCATACAGATCCGGAAGGCCGCCCAGGCCATCCGTGAGGCGAAACGGCCCGTCATCTGCTGCGGGGGCGGGGTGGTGCTCTCAAACGCCAGGGAAGAGATGGCCGCCTTTGCCCGGAAGAGCGGCATGCCCATTGTCTCTACCATGATGGGCATTGGGGTGATGCCCATGCACGACCCCCTGTATCTGGGGATGATTGGGAAATTCGGCCGCAGCTATGCCAACCGCGCCGTGGGCGAGGCGGATTTGATTTTGCTGTGCGGCGCCCGGGTAGGCGACCGGGCCATTGCCGTGCCCAACCAGATTGCGGAGCAGGCGAAGGTGATCCATATCGATATCGACCCGGCGGAAATCGGCAAGAACATGCGGGTGGACATCCCCATTGTGGGGGATATCAAATCCGTGCTCTCGGAGCTTGCAGAGCAGGCGGAGCCTGCGGACTGCCGGGACTGGGTGGACAGGGTGCTGCGGTACAAGAACGAGTACAAGCCCCGGGGGGAGGACCGCATGGACGCGGTGGAGCCCCGTTCCTTTATCCGCGCCCTGTCCCGGCTCATGGACGGGGACGCCATCCTGGCGGCGGACCCAGGCCAGAGCCAGATTTGGGCGGCCATCAATTTTACCCAGCGGGAGGGCAGGTTCCTCACCAGCGGTGGGCTGGGAACCATGGGTTACGCGCTGCCCGCGGCGCTGGGGGCCAAGCTGGCGAAGCCCCGGCGTCAGGCGGTGGCTGTGTGCGGGGACGGCGCTTTCCAGATGAGCCTGTGCGAGCTGGCCACGGTGAAGGCCACCAACGTCCCTCTGAAAATTGTGGTGATGGACAACCGCAGGCTGGGAATGGTGCGGGAGTTTCAGAACCAGGCATACCGCGGGCGGCATATTGCCACCCATATGGAGGGGAACCCCGATTTTGTGGCGTTGTGCAGGGCTTACGGCATCCAGGCGGCCCTGGCGGAGAACAACGCCCAGGCGGAACTTCTGGCGGGAGAAATGCTGGCAAGCCCCGGCCCCTATGTGCTGGTGTGCCGCCTGGATCCGGAAACGCCCTCTGTTTGAGGGAAAACTGAAAAGTTCCAGAGCAAAGCCGGGCGCGCCTGGAGCGCGGCCCGGAGAAAGGGAAACGGCCATAGTTATGAAGTATACGTTATCGGTATTGGCGGAAAACCAGCCCGGCGTGCTGTCCAAGGTGGTCTCCCTGTTTTCCCGGCGGGGCTACAATATCGACAGCTTGGCTGTGGGCGCTACGGAGGACCCCACGGTTTCCCGCATGACCATTGTGGGGGAAGGGGACGACCGGATCCTGGAGCAGGTGGAAAAGCAGCTCAACAAGGTGATCCAGGTAATCAAGGTGCGTTCTTTGGGGCCGGACGCCACCCAGGCGGAGCTGATGCTGGTCAAGCTGGGCTGCGACCCCCAGAGCTTCGGGGAGATCAACCAGATTGCCGCCCTGATGAAGGCGGAGGTGGTGTCTGTGTCAAAGCACAGCGTCACCCTGAAGTATTCGGGGGAACATGAAAAGTGCGACACCCTGTGGAGCCTGCTACGTCCCTTCGGCATCAAGGAGATCGCCCGCACAGGCGTCATCGCCCTGGAAAAAAGCTGACTTCGCGAATGCGAAGACAGCTTCTGGAAGAATTCTCCGCTGCCGCTCCGGTCGGCGCTGGGCGTGTGCCACCGGCACGCAGCACCCCTGAGGCGCGAAGCGCCTCTCTTTTCCTTCGGAAAAGCACCGGGCTTCTTCCGGCCGGGTGAAAGCTTCCCGCCCACACCGCGGCGGCAGAATACAAATCAAAACACCTCATCAGTCACCTGCGGTGAAGATCTCTGAACAAAGTGAGGAGATCTTTTTGACAGCTTCCCCTCAAGGGGAAGCCTTTGATTAAAATTATATGAAAAAACCGGCGCCTTTTCAGAGCCGTTCAGGCTGAAAAAAGGACGCCGGTTTTCTGTTTCACCGCAAGCTTTTAGGATGAGAACGGAAAGCCCGGGAATAAAAAGCCGGGAGCAGGTAAGAGCCGCGGGAAATAAGCCGAAAATTTGAAGCCCGACTGAGCATAAGCGAAGGATTCCGCGACTTAAAAGTCTTTGTCCGTCTTTCTTCAGAAAGACGGAGCGGGAATAAAAGACTAGAATTTGACCCAGGCCTGGCCGGACTCGTTGCTTTCCAGGCACCTTTCGATGTAGCGCACCCCGTGCAGCCCATCTCTGGCGGTGGGGAAGTTAATCTCATACGGTTTTCCCTGAAGCTTGTTTTCCAGTGCCTCACAGTAGTCCAGATACAGGTTGGCAAAGGCGGCATACAGGCCCTCCGTATGTCCGAAGGGAAGCCTGGCGGTCACATTGTGAAATTTGTCCTCGCCCAGGTAGGAATGTCCCTTGCGGATCCGCATGGTGGGATGCCCCAGCAGGGACAGGTTGAATTCTTCCGCAGCCTCGTTGCACCACTCGATGGATCCCTTTTCCCCGTAAATGCGCAGGGCAAAATTGTTGTCGTTGCCCAGAGCTACCTGAGAGGACCAGAACATGCCGGTAGCGCCGTTGGTAAAGCGGACCATCACGCTGGAGTTGGTGTCCAGCTTGCCAAAGGGGCCGATGTTGTCCAGCTTCGCGCAGACGGAATCAATTTCCAGGCCTGTAAGGTACTGGGTGGTGAACTGAATGTGGCTGCCGATGTCCCCCAGGGAATTGGTGCGCCCGGAAAAACGCGGCTCAGAGCGCCAGGGGAATTTTCCCAGGCTGCTGTCATCGAAATCCCCGCACAGGTAGTCCTGGGGGAATTCGCCCATCACCATGAAGATGTTTCCCAGATCCCCCCGTTCCACCACCTTTTTGGCGTGCCGCAGCATGGGGTACCCGGCGAAGGTGTAGGTGAGCATGAACAGCAGCCCCTTTTCCTCCGCCAGGGCGGTGAGCTCCTCCGCGTCGGGCAGGGTAAGGGCCAGGGGCTTTTCGCAGACCACGTTGATCCCATTGTTCAGGAAGGCCCGGCAGGCGTCCGCGTGGCAGTAGTTGGAGGTGACGATGGAGACGAAGTCGATGCCGTCTTCCCGCATGCCCTCGGCCCTGGCCATCTCGTTGTAATCCGCATACACCCGGTCGGGGCTGACGCCCAGCTCCGCGCCGCTCTCCGCGTTGGTTCCGGCATCCCGGGAAAAGCAGCCCGCAACCAGTTCTGTCCTGTGGTCAAGCGCCATGGCTTTCCGGTGAACCTCTCCGATAAAAGCGCCCTTCCCTCCGCCGACCATACCGTATTTCAGCATATTCACACCTTTTTCTCCAGTGAAAAATAATGTCCTCCCGCCGCACGGCTCACTGGCGCCCCGCGGTCTTTTCCTATAACTGCAGTATAAAAGAAATAAATGGGTTTTGCAAGCCGCATTCTTGAAATAGGGAAGGGAACCTGAAAATCTCCGCTTTCTTTCGCAGAAAGCTCGGCAAAGAACCTTATGCTCCAGCCCTCACGCCTTCGGCTTACGGGCTGGAGAAGGGCAAGGGAAGCCCTTAGCCTTCCCCTCAAGGGGAAGGTGTCGCGGCTGTGCCGTGACGGATGAGGTGGAAAGCCCTATTTTCACTCCGTAGCGGCAGAATACAGGCGGATGATGGTCGAACTTCGTTCGGGCATCTTTTTGCCACCTAATCAGCCACCTCGGTGAAGATCTCTGAACTGCGTGAGGAGATCTTTTTGGCAGCCTTCCCCTTGCGGGGAGGGGCTTATCTGCACTTACACATCCTCCAGCCTCTGCTGGCCGGGTTCCTGGCCTTCGGGGAGAGGCTCTTCCAGCTTGGGATCGTTGGGGTCGATGCCCCGCTCCCGCAGGCGGGTGTGTACGGAGGTGCGCAGCAGGCGGTAGATCACCGCGGTGGCGGGGGTGCCGATGAGGATGCCGGGAATGCCCAGCACGCCGCCCCAGAACAGCACGGCGAACATGGTCCAGACAGGGGGCAGGCCGATGGAGGAGCCCACCACCCGGGGATAGATGAGGTTGCCTTCAATCTGCTGCAGGCACAGCAGGAAAATCAGGAAGATCAGGGCGTCGATGGGGTGCACCAGCAGCAGCACAATCACTCCCACCGCAGCGCCGATATAAGCGCCCAGAATGGGAATCAAAGCGCCCAGCGCCACCACGGAAGAGATCAGCAGGGCGTAGTCCAGCCCCAGAAGGCTCATGCCGATATAGCACAGGGAACCCAGGATCACGCATTCGGTAAGCTGCCCCCGAATGAAGGAGAAGAAAATGCGGTTGGTAAGGGCGCCCGCCCGGTTAAGCTTCCGGGCCGTCTGCTCCGGCAGGAAGGCAAGCAGGGTGGATTTCAAGCCCCGCAGCAGCTTTTCCTTGCCGAAAAGCATGTATACGGAGAAGATGAAGCCCATCACTGCGGTGAATACGCCGGAGGCCACGTTGAAGGTCACATTCAGCAGGGAGCCTAGGAAATCAGCGGTCATCTTCGTGGCGTTGGAGAACAGGGAGGTCCAGTTAAAGCTCTTTACAAAATCTTCCAGAAAAGCCAAGTCGTTTTTCTGGGCAAATTCGTTGAGCCATGCGACAGCGGAATTCACGTAGCCGGGTACTGTTTTTTGGGCCGTCTCGGCAATGGTGCTCATGGATTCAATCAGGCCGGGGATGATGAAGAGGGAGATGAACAGCAGGACCAGCACCACCACCAGATAGGCCAGGGATACGGAAAGGGGGCGGCGCAGCTTGTTCCAGGCCTTTGACCTGCAGTTGCGAAACGGCCGGAAGGCGATGTCCTCGAAAAAGTGGACGAACACATTGAGGATGTAAGCGATGACAATACCGAAAAATACGGGTGCGGCGGTGTTGAACACCGTGGAAAGCGCCCCCCACACCAGGTCGAACTTGAGGATGAGGAGCGTCAGTACAGCCCCGAAAGTCAGCAGGATGCAGCCGTTCCTGAGAATTTTCTTTTCATCGTGCAGGCTTCTGCCGAGATCGCGCAGGCGCATAGTTTTTCACCGTTCCTTTTTAAATGGCGGATGCCGTAGGTAAACTGTTGGAGACCGGCCGCCCCTGCCCACAGGCGTGGGGCGGCTTTGCTTTGTCTTAAGCCTTACCCGGCCGCCGGGTAGAAGCGGTTGGCGAGCGCTCCGGCACAGGCGTTCAGCAGGCCCTTTTGGTGCAGGAAACGCAGGATGGTAAACCGTTCGCGGATCTCCATGGCGTGCAGCACGCTTTCCAGGAACAGCTCCCGGGAAATGCCCAGCTCCTTGGGGCTGGTACAGGCCCCGGCCGCTTTCAGAACCGAGAGGATCTGCCCCTTGTCCGGCGGCGCAAAGCCTTGGGGCAGCTCGCCCGCGGCCAGTTCGTACAGGGAGGCGGAAACCACTGCCGCCGCGCCCACGGAATTGCCGTGAAGCGGATGCTCCACGCCGCGCTTCAGGCATTCCACTTCCCAATAGTGGGAGAAATGATGCTCCGCGCCGGAGGCGGGCCGGGAATTCCCCACCAGGCCCATGGCCACGCCGGAGAGCACCAGGGCCTCGGTCACATAGCGCACAGCCTCTTCGTCCCGCTTTTGCAGGCCCGCGGCGTTGTCCGCGCATTTCTGCACGGCACGCTCCATCAGGGCCACGCTCTGCTCACAATAGTATTCGTCCAGCAGGGTCCGGGCCAGCCGCCAGTCCGCCAGGGCGGTGTATTTGCCGATGATGTCGCCGAAGCCCGCAGTGAGCATGGGCATGGGGGCTTCCTTCAGAATGGCCGTGTCCGCCACAATGGCCGCCGGGTAGACGGCGGGCTTTGTGATTTTCATGCCGTCGAGAATCAGCGGCGAAACGGTGGAGGCGAAACCGTCCATGGAGGGCGCGGTGGCCAGAATCACATAGGGGATGCCGGTACGGGCGCTGAGAATGCGGGCTGTGTCGTTCAGCACGCCGGAGCCCACGGCCAAAATCAGATCGTCCTCCGGCTCCATGGCGGCCAGGGCCGAGCCCACGGTGCGCTCGTCGGGCACCAGCACAGGCGTGCCGGGGAAGGTGCGGCCGTGCAGGGAAAGGCCCGCCTGGCAGAGAAGGTCTTTCGCCCGTTTCCCCGCGGCTTCAAAGGTGTTCTCATCCGCCAGCAGGAAAATGTGGGTTCCTCCCAGCTCCTTCACGGTGGGGACGATGGCGGGCAAACAGCCGCTTTCAATCAGGATTTTCCGGATTCCCACACTGTGGCGCCTGCCGCAGGGGCAGTCGAATTCCAATCCCGCAAATTCCGCGGGAGTCAGCTCCAGCAAATTTTTCATCAAGTTTACCCTCTTCCGTTTTCGCTGATAGTCAGCGTTTATCAACCGTAAGTCCCTGCCCGCAGGCTTCCCGTCCCCGCCCGGCGGGATGGACGCAGGCTTCCTCCGGCGCTCCTGTAAGCCCTTGTGGGTACAGAGGCGGTTCCTTTCCGGCGTCAGCCCATTAAACCTTTTTGATAAATTCCTTGCGGCATTTCTGGCAGGTCACCTGGATTTTGCCGCGGCCCCTGGGCGCACGCAGCTGCTGGCCGCAGTTGGGGCACCGGAAATACCGGAAGGTTTTCCGGTCAGAAAATTTCCGCTTTTGAAAGCGGAACCAGTCCGCCACCGGCGTCCAGACCTTCAGGAAGGCGTAATATTCCCGCTGCCTTGCGGGGATGTTCCGGGAAAACATGCGGAACAGCGCGTAGAGGTAGAGCGCGTCGCCCAAAAGAATGACGGGCCAGAAGAATATCTGTCCCAGTATGGTCAATACTAACCCGGAAACCAGCAAAAAAATGCTGAATTTGTCGCCGCCGTAACGGCCCATCATAAAACGCTGCAATTTTTGAAGAAGCACACACACACATCCCTTGCCAGATTTGATCTCTGTTTTTTCCGCCCCTTCGCCCGGGGAACGGACTGCATTCAGTATACCCGTTTTACCCCGCTTTTTCAACCGGAGACGGGCCCTGCGGCAATAAATTTACAGTTCAGACTCAATTTGGAAATGAATGCTCCGCAAAGTTTCTAAAAATAAAAATAATTCCTATTTTATCTTGACTTTCCGGTAAAATCTGGATATAATAAAAACAAATAAACCCGTAACTTACTTTTAGGGGGAATAGCAAAATGGCAAATTACGACATCAAGGGCAGCAAGACGGAAGCAAACCTGCTGGCGGCTTTTTCCGGGGAATCCCAGGCGAGAAACAAGTATACCTATTATGCCTCCAAGGCCCGCAAGGACGGCTATGTGCAGATTGCCAACATCTTTGAGGAGACGGCCAACAATGAAAAAGAGCATGCAAAAATGTGGTTCAAGCTGCTCAACGGCGGCATCGGCGACACCCTTTCCAACCTGAAGGATGCTGCCGCCGGCGAGAATTACGAGTGGACCGACATGTACGCGGGCTTTGCCAAGACCGCCAGGGAAGAGGGCTTCGACCATATTGCCGATCTCTTCGAGGGCGTGGCAAAAATCGAAAAGGAACATGAGGAGCGTTACCTCAAGCTGGTGCAGAATATTGAAGGCGGCCTGGTCTTCTCCAAAGACGGCGACGTGATCTGGCAGTGCTCCAACTGCGGCCATATCGTCATCGGCAAGCAGGCCCCCGAGGTGTGCCCGGTGTGCGCTCATCCCCAGGCCTATTTCCAGGTCAAGGCGGAGAACTATTAAAAAGAACGCTCCGGCGCTGCTGCCGGAATATCGGAGGACCTGCCGCGTATTCCGCGGCAGGTCCTCTTTTGCGGCCGGAGCCTGGGAAACAGGAGAAATCCGCGGTTGACATTTCGCCGCGGCGCTTCTAGAATGAAGGGGAAAGGCCGGTCCGGCGGTACGCCGGGCCGCATACGGAAGACGGGAGGAATTGTCAATGCAGAATCAATATCTGGGCCTCACCCCGCCCATGGGCTGGAATTCCTGGAATACCTTCACCTGGAACATCAATGAACAGCTGATCCGCGAGACAGCGGACGCGCTGGTGGAAACCGGCCTGAAGGAGGCGGGCTACGAGTATGTGGTCGTGGACGACTGCTGGAGCCTGAAGCAGCGGGATGCGGACGGCCGCCTCCAGGCAGATCCGGAAAAGTTTCCCAACGGCATGAAGGCAGTGGGGGATTACCTCCACTCCAAGGGCCTGAAGTTCGGCATGTATTCCTGCGACGGCACCCATACCTGCGCAGGGTACCCCGGCAGCTTTGAGCATGAATTTCAGGATGCGGAGACCTTTGCTTCCTGGGGCGTGGACTACCTGAAATACGACAACTGCTACAAGCCCCGCCACGCGGACGGGGAAATGCTCTATAAGCGCATGTCCCTGGCGCTGCGCAACTGCGGAAGGGACATCCTGTTTTCCGCCTGCAACTGGGGCGCGGACAATGTCCATCAATGGATTCAGGCCTCCGGCGCCCAGCTGTTCCGCTCCACTGGGGATATCCAGGACAACTGGGAATCCATCCGGTCTCTGGCCCTTTCCCAAATCGAAAAGGCCCCCTTTTCCGGCCCCTTCTGCCACAACGACATAGACATGCTGGTGGTGGGCATACACGGTGGCAGCAACAACGAATACATCGGCAGCCTGGGCGGCTGCACAGACGAGGAATACCGCACCCATTTCTCCCTGTGGGCCATCCTCAATTCCCCGCTGATGATCGGCTGCGACGTCCGCTCCATGAGCGGGGCCACCCTGGAGACTCTTGCCAACCGGGATGTGATCGCCATCAATCAGGATATCGAATGCCGCGGCCCTTACCGCATTCCCCAGTGGAACAACCCGGAGAATGTATTCACCCTGGTCAAGCCCCTATCCGACGGGTCGCTTGGCATCGGCATGTTCAACTTCGGCGACCGGCGCAGCGAAATGTCCCTTCAGTTCTGGGATATGGGCCTGAGCGCGGCGGCGGGAATGGGCCTGTCCTTCTACGACTGCTGGGCCCATCAGGAAGAGGGCGTGTTCACCGAACGCTATGCCGCCCAGATCGAGCCCCACGGCTGCAGGATGTTCCGGGCCAAAGTGGTAAAGGCCCGGTAAGCGGGGCGCCGGTATGGGAAATTACACAACCTGCAGAAGCTGCGGCGGGCCCCTGGGCTCGGACGACATTGCCATCTACCGCAAGCTGGTGTTCCGCGGCGCGGAGGATTTCCTCTGCATCGGCTGTCTGGCGGCGTATTTCCACTGCCCCCGGGAGGAGATCGAAAAGCGCATCCGCTACTACCGGGAAAGCGGGGAATGCACCCTGTTCCGCTGACGGTCGGGAAGGGCGTTTTGTTTCCTTCTTTTCCCGGCTCCATTTTCTATATCTGGATAGGTAAATGCTCCCTCTTAGAGAGACAGTTTATGATTTTCACTGTCTTTCTCAGAGGGAGCATATCCTATTTAGCGAGGCGGCCCCTTGTTTCCGGCTGGGACGGCAGCTCAAAATTGCCCTGTAGTTTTACTTTTGATAGCTTTCCAAAAATTGCAGCGCCGCATCCGGGCCGCAGGCGCCGCCCGGGTAGCTGCAGCCGCTTTTTTCTATCGTTTCCAGAACCGCGGCGTAAGCCTCCTTGCCGTATTTCTGAATAAAAAGCGCCGCGCCCTTGGCCGTGTATCCGTCCCCGGCGCCGTAATAGCCCTTGCCGCAGCCGGCCAGTTCCTCACAGCCGTAACAGCCGTCCAGGCCTTTTCCCGCCGAGCAGGTCAGATTGGGGCATTTTCCGTCCTCAAACAGGGTGGCGAACGAACAGTTGGGATAGACGCTCCGGCAGCCGCCGCACCACTGTCCCAAAAAGCAATGATGGCAGTGATGGCCGCACGCGCCCTGGGGGTCGGTCCCCTTTCGCGCCTCCTGGAGCAGGGCTCCCTTGATTTCCATACAGCGCTGAATCCGCTCCCCTTTGGGTGTATCGCCGTGGGTTTCGTCGTTGGAATAACTTTTCAGCAGCTCGCAGGCAAACTCCCCGCATTCCCCACAGAAGCCCCGCTTTTTTTCCATAGCGCATTCAGCCACTTCACAGCTGCCGTGAAAGGGCTTTCCTCCCGTGGCGATACAGCCGCCGCAGTGTTTCGTTTCCCGGTAGGTGCATTCCGCGCAGCTGAGGCCGCAGTAAGAGTCAATCGTCTTTCGAATCCTCTCAAATTCCGTCATTTTCTTCGCCCCATTCCCTTATGTTCCTATATTTTCCATACCCGGGTTTTGAACTGGCGGATATCCAGGATATCAACCGGAAAAGTCCGGCCTCCTGATCCGGCCGCTTCAAAAGGTCACCCGGATCAGATCCGATCCGGCGGTTACAAAACCAGTGCGCAGCAGTTCGCAGCTGCAGCGCAGCCTGGTAAGGTTGCACAGCAGAAAGGCAGTGGCAGGAAGAACCCCGGATTCGGCGGCAGACGGTTCAATCTGCAAAAGCGGCATGCCCCTGCGCACCGTTTCTCCGGTATGGACACAGAAAGAGCACCTCCGCTCGCTGGGATGGTCCGCACCAAGCCCCACGTGGAGCAAGAGCTCCAGCCCTTCTTCCGTCACCATCCCCACGGCGTGGAAGCCGATCTGAGCGACTATTTTTACATTGGCGGGCGCAAGGAAGGTCTTTTCTGTGGGGAACAGGACGGCCCCGCTGCCGGCCATCCCCTGGGCGAAGCATTGGTCCGGGCATTCCCTGATCAGGGCCGCTCTGCCGCAGGCCGGACATCCCAACAGCAATTCTCTGTTTTTCTCATGCACCGCCGGTCACATCCTTTCCCAGGAACCCAGTATAAAGCCTTTGTAAGGCCAAATCTGCCGAATCTGCGCCCTCTTTTATCCATAAATTTTACACGAATTTGAAGTTTTTGTCAAATAAATTTGTGGAATATAGATAGACGAACCTGCAAAAACGAATGGGCGTGTCTAAAAATCGCCTTGGACAGCCACACACCCCTGCCCGGGAAGCTTTGGTCAGGGATTTTTAAAGTTTCTTTCCCCTGAGCGGGGGTCTCTCCGCTTATCGCACAAAATGAGCCTGGCCTTCAGGCTTACTTTGTTCAGCGGCTGCTTGTGGGAGGGGCACGGCCTTCCCATAGGAAAAGGGTACTGTCAGCTTTCCGCCGGCAGTACCCTTTTCCTATGATGTCCCGCTTTCCATTCCGGACCGGTTGGACTGCTTTCAGGAAAGCTGCTGCTTTTTCTCCTGGATGGCCTGTTCCAGCCGTTCCAGCGTCTCCCGGTCGTCAATCTCTCCGATCAGGGCTGCCGTGAGGCCGGCGAGACGGCAGCCGTCCAGGCCTCTAGTCCCCTGAATCTGCATCACTGCATATTCCTCCAAGGTCAGTTCAGGAAGAAAGGTGCGCGCATAGTTCTTGGTGCTCTGTACAAATCCGGCCACCTGAACGGCTCCCTTTTCCAACATGGAGTTGAGCAGGATATGGATGGAGCCTGCTTTCCAGCTTCGGTCGGGTGAGAGGGCGATGATCTCGGAACGGCACAGGGGACGCTTCTCTTTCCAGAGAAGATCCATAATTTCCATTTCGCTTTTTGTCAGCTTGAAATATGGCCTTTTCACAGACGATATCACTCCTTCCGGTCTCAGAGCCTGCTTTGTGCATCCATGTTTCCGGCAGATTCCCGCGGCGCACCCACCGTTCCCCAAACCCAGCGGAATCATGCGTACCCCATAGAGGAGAAACAGGCTGCAGGGCGGTACGCTTCTTTTCTCTATCATACGGCTGGAAAAAAGAGAAGTCAATGAATCTGAGATATTTTCCGGTTTATCCCGGGCTGCGCGGCGGAGTTTCCTTTTGCGGCGCGCTGTGTTATACTACGGATATCGGAATCGGAACACTGGGAAGGCTGCCGTTTCTTTGCGAGCCGCGGCATATGGTTCCCTCAGAAAGGAAGAGCGTGATAACATGGAAAAGCAGGAAAGCTTGTGGGTCGCAAAGCCGCTGAAGCTTGCGGGAGCCCGCAATGTACGGGATTTAGGAGGCTACCCCGCGGAGGATGGCGGCACAGTGCAGAGCGGACGGTTCTACCGGGGGGACAGCACTGCCGGCCTGACCGGGGAGGACGTGCGGCTGCTTCAGCAGCTGGGGGTAGGCTGTGTTGTGGACCTACGCAGCGGCCAGGAGACGGAACGCGCCCCCTCCGCCCTCAGGGAAACCCCAGGGGTGGATTACTATGCGGCGCCCATGCTGGACCAGGTGACCTCCAGCGCGTTTCAGGGGAAGCTGCCGGAACGGATGGGGGAGGTCTATGTGGAACTGCTCACCCATATGGGGGAACAGTTTGTGCGGATTTTGGAGTTGTTCGCCGCCCACCGGGGCAGGGCCTGCCTGTTCCACTGTACCGCCGGAAAGGACCGTACCGGCGTCACCGCCATGCTGTTGCTGCTGCTGGCCGGGGTGCCGCGGGAAGTTGTTATAGCGGATTACAGCGCCACAGGCCTCTATATGAAAGAAAGCTTTGCGCAGCAGAAGCGCTGGGCCGAAGAAACCTTCGGCAAGGCCCCGCCCGACCATGTTTTTTCCTCCGATCCGGCGGAGATTGAGATGGCGCTTGCCTATCTGGAGGAAGAATACGGTACGGCCCGGGATTACCTGCGGCAAAACGGCGCTTCGGAGGAGCTTCTGCGTTCGATCCGGGAGATGCTGCTGTCTCCCCGGGGCTGACGGAGAACAGCTCCTGCTCCACAATAAAAAGGGCCCGCTGCAAAAGTAAAAAACTGCAGCAGGCCCCTGGAAAAGCAAGAGAAAGACGGTATGGCATGGTTTTACGGGGAAGGATGTAAAACCATGCTTTTTTTATCCCTCCTGAGCCAGATAGGCGGAAAGGAAGAGGATACCGCGGATGTGGTGCACGCTCTGGTCGCCGGAAAGGGAATGGTCAAAGAGAGGATCCCAGGACCAGAAGCCCCATTTCACATGGGGATCCTCCAGGTGCTCGGGATACTTTCCGTCCGGCGCCGCCTGCAGGGAAAGCCCGTAGCGCACGGCACGGACGGCGCAGTCCAAAAAGGCCTGCTCCCCGGTGTCCCGGTGCAGCCGCAGCATGGAGAGGGCAATGTTCGGCATATCGCCGGGGCCCACGTTGGGCGCGCAGATTTCCCCGTCGGAATCGATGCCGATGGGGAAGGAGCCGTCTTCCCGCTGGCGGGCCGCCACCCAGCGCCCGAACCGCACGGCGGCGTCCAGGTATTTTTGTTCCCCGGTAACCTCCGAGAGGAAGCAGAGGCCCCGCAGCTCCGGTGCGGTCAGGTCGGAGTTCCAAAACTCGCCGTCCAGCAGATAGAAGCAGCCGTCCTCCGCCTGCTGGCGCAGGCCCTGTTCGCCCCAGAGCACGGCCTCCTCCAGATACCGCTTCTCCTGGGTGAGTTCGTACAGCTCCAGGTAGCAGACCAGGGGAAACCCGAAGGATTGCCAGACGTAGCCCTTGCTGCTCCACTGGTAAGTTCCGGTGTGGTATTTATACTGGAAACCGGCCTTTCTGGCCTGCTTGAAGAAGTTGTGGAACTGCCGGATGCAGAACAGGTAGTGTTCGTTCCCCGTGCGGCGGTACAGGGCATTGGCCGCCAGGAAGGCGTCCCCTGTATATTTTACATAGAGCTCCTGCGGCTTCTGGCCGTCCCGCACGCCGCCCTGCCAGGTGAACATGGGATGGATTTCGCAGGTGTTCCGGTAGGCCCAGTCAAAGCAGCTCTCCGCCCGTTCCAGCATTCTGGCGTCGCCGTACAGGTCGTACATCACCAGGTAGTTGATCACCATGAGAAAATTGCCGCTGTCCAGCTCCCCAAAGGTTTTGACGTCGGCCCGGTAATAGTGGCGCAGCGCCCCCGCCTCTTCATCGAACAGGGAGTCAAGGAACTGATAGACGCAGTTTTTGCAGCGCAGTTCCAGCTCTTCCGGCGAATAGCCCAGAAGCTCCTCCACCCTGGCATTGCGCTTTTCCGGCAGCTTGAGCCCCCAGCCGGAGGGGGAAATGGTTTCGAACATAAAATTTCTCCTTTTTTTCATCGTGCAATCCATACATTGCAGGGTTTCGAATTTTGTCTGCTACAATCAAGGGAATAACGAAAACAAGAAAGGTGAATTGGCAGATGGAACAAAAATTGCATCAGGATTTGTACCTGGGAGCGGTTCTCCGAAGGATGAGGCATAACAGGAACGAAACACAGGGCCAAGTGGTGATACAGCTGCAGCTGCGTGGCTACCCGGTAACCAAAAGAAGCTACAGCTATATCGAGAACGGGCGAAGAAGTCTTCGTGTCAGCGAGTTGATTGCCCTGAAACAGATTTTCAGGGTTTCCTATGAGGATTTCTTTCTGGAGCTGGAAAAGGAGGAAGAGGCGCGGCGGCAGTGATCAGCGCATGAGGGAGGCCTTGCTCCCAGGCCCTTCCTCATGCGCTAGCGTCCGGCATCCGTCTTTTTCACCGATCCTCCTGGAATCATCTGGCAAGGCACGGTGACAGTGTGGTCGCAGGCCTCCCCCAGCAGCAGCTTGTGCAGAAGCTCCGCGGCCCGGTAGCCCTTCCGAAAACTGTCCTGGCGCACGGTGGCAATGGTGGGGTGCACCATCTGGGTGGAGACGAGGCCGTCAAATCCGAAGAGGGAGACCTCCTCTGGAATCTTCTTTTTCAGATGCTGCAGGGCACTGTGGCAGCCCAGGGCCATATAATCGCTGGCGCAGAAGATGCCGTCTGTTTCCGGGCAGCGTTTGAGCAATTCCAGCGTGGCCTGCCGGGCCTCCTTCCAGTCGAAATCCGCATTGATAATCTGTTCCGGAAGGCAGGGCAGGCCGGCCTCCGCCAGGGCGGCGCGGAAACCGGCTTCCCTGGTCTGGGAAACATAGGCACGCGGATGTCCGGAAAGCATGAAAACCTGCCGGCAGCCGGATTCTATCAAAGCGGCGGCGGCCTGCTTGGCGTAGTAGAAATCGTTGACCAGCACACAGCCCTTCCGTTCCGCCTCCAGCGGGATGTCGATCACCACGCAGCAGAGCTCCGATTCCACCATCTCCCGGTAATTGCCGCTCTGATAGTCCGCGCCGAAGAGGATGGCGCCCCGTACGCCGCGTTGGCGGCAGTAGCCGGCATAGGAAGTGCAGGAATCGTCCAGCAGGTAGGTGGCCGCCTCCAGGCTGTGGGAAGAGGCGTAGCTGCTGATGCCGGAGAGAAGGGAATGGATGTTGGGGGAACCGAAATCCGTGCTTTCCTGCTCAATTCCCTTGACCAGCGCGGCAATCTGCAGGGGAATGCTGCCCGCCAGTGCGGAGGCCGCCATGTTTTTTACATAGCCCAGCTCCACAGCCGCCTTCTCCACCTTTTTCCTTGTGGCTTCGCTTACGTCCTCCCGGCCGTTGAGCGCCCGGGAAGCCTGGGTGAGGGATACGCCCGCACGCAGGGCCACGTCCTTCAGGTTGACCATGTCTGTCCGCCCCTTTCCTCCAAATCGTTTCGGACTGCGTTCAAAAGACAACCGGCACAGTACCCGATTGTTTGAGATGAATTCGGCCTTCTTTGTAAAATATTAATAACATAGAAAGAAAAATTTGTCAAGATTGTTTTTCCGAAACGCTTGCGGTTCTGAAATTTCCATGCTAGAATGTCTGCAAACAGAAACGGGGAATTCTCCGTTTCCCAATGCCTGCACCTGTGTCCGGGAAAGGCGCAGGCAGTAAAGCAGCAGAAAAGGGAGAAAGGGAGTTGACCATGAAGCAGGAAGACAGAATTACGGTGTATCAGACGGAGGAAAAGCCCTGCCTGACCACAGGGCACAGGCTCTATGTGATCGGCGGCCAGAACGGCATGTTTCCCCAGAAAGGGGAGCATATGGGCGGGGAGATGTGGGGCGTGTGGGCCCCTCCCATCAAACTGCTGGACGGTTTTTGGCTGGAACTGGACGGCAGGTGGCTGACCCGGGCCGACGCCTTTACGGCGCTGCCCTATGGCTGCTGCTTTGCTTACGAAAACGTTTCGGGACTGAACGTGGAGCGCTTTCAGTTTGTGCCTCAGGAGGAGGCGGCGCTGTTCGTGCGGATCACTCTGGAAAACCGGGAGGAGCAGCCCTGGCAGGGCAGGCTCCGCCTGGCGGTGAAAACGGAGCTGATGCCCGTATGGCTCTCCGACCGGCTGGGCGTCCGGGACGGGCAGGACCGGGTGCGCCGGAAGGGGGATCTGGTGCTGGGGAAGGATGAGGAGAACCCCTGGAGCTTTTGTCTGGGCGTATCGGAGCCCTATACCTTCCTGCCAGGCGGCGAAGAGGAATGCCCCCAGGGAAAAACCCGGGGAAAGGGCGCCTATTTTACCCTGGAGCTCATGCCGGAGCTGGCCCCGGGAGAGCGGAAGGAGCTTTGGTTCACTCTGTCCGCCTCCTCCCTTTCGCCGGAAGAGGCGGAGAGGACCTGCCGCCGTGTGCAGGGCAGGCGGGAAGAGCTGCTGCGGGAGAAGCGGGAGGTTTACGAAGCCTTGGCGGAAACGGCTGCGTTGCGGTTCCCGAAGCGTCCCGAAATCGAGGAGACCTACCGCTGGACCCAATACCTCAACGACTGGATTGTGCGGGACGTGGAGCAGGTGGGCAGGGGCGCCGTGGCGGGTTATGCGGAGTTCCCCTGGTGGTTCGGCCACGACACCGCCTATCTGGCCCCTGCGCTGCTGATGCAGGGGGACGGGGAGACGGTGAAGAGCACCCTGCGGCTGATCAAGGCCGCCTCCTGCCGGGAAAACGGCAGCGGCCGGGTGGTGCATGAAATCTCCAACAACGGTGTGGTGTTCTATGAGGGCATGACCACGGAGACGCCGCAGTTTGCGGACGCGGTGTGGCGCACCTACTGCTGGACCGGGGACGAGGATTTCCTGCGGGAGATGTACCCCTTCTGCCAAAAAGGTGCGGAGTATCTGGACTCCCTCTGTGTGGATGGGCTGCCCACAGGCTACGGTGTCACGGAAATCGCGGGGCTTGACTGTATCTGCTGCGATACGGCGGTCCACGCTGTCCGGGATTACCAGGCGCTGATGCAGATGGCGGGGGCTCTGGGAAAGCAGGAGGAGGCGGAGCGGTACAGGCTGCGTATGGAGGAAACCTTCAGCGCCTTTGAGCGGCTGATGTGGCTGGAAGAGCAGGGGCTTTACGGGGATATGGCCGCAACGAAGGAAGAAATCCTGCCCCGCGCCCGAACCTGGCAGATCACCCTGAAGGGCTTTCCCATCACCGACGTGGATGAAATCGAAGGTTATGAGAGCTGCAAGCAGGATAAATCTCCGGAGGAGGAAGCGGAGAAGCTGCGGCTGCGGGAGCGGATGCAGGCTGTGATCCGGGAGGCGGAAACCATGGAGGAGGGGGAGCGCCGGGCCTTTTTCCTGTTTGGCCTGGGTCATTCCGCCCTGCCCGTGGAATATGGCTTTGTGGAACAGGAACGGGCCGCGGCCATCCTGGAGAAGACGGGCTCCGGCTTCCGGCCCGCAGAAATTGCGGGGGAACACATCATGCCCATCGGCACGGGCCACCGCATTGTGGCGGAATATGCCGCCGGGAACCCGGAGCGGGTGCTGGAGGGGATGCAGCTGGTGGCGGAAAGCTTCGGCAGGGTCACCCCGGGCGCCACCAGTGAAATCTATCCCGATTCCGGCTGCTTTGTCCAGGCCTGGAACAGCTTTGCCACCATGTGGCCCGTGGCCGCCTGCATCTTCGGCGTCTCTCCCGACGCGGCCCGCAAAAGGCTGAGCCTCAAGCCCTGCCTCTGTGAAGAGATGGACGGGGTGGAGCTGAAGAACCTGGTGATCGGCGGGGAGCGCTTTACCCTCCGGGCCCATGTGGGGGAGGAAACCTGGGTGGAGCTCAGCGCTCCCGAGGGCTGGACCGTGGAGTGCACCCTGCCCCTGAAACCCATGAACCGGTGACTCCGGTTTCGCGTCACAAAGAGGCGTATCTACAGCCAAAGTAAAGCAAGATGGTTTTCCAAAAAGCAAAGCGCCGGATCAATCCTGATCCGGCGCTTTGCTTTTTGGAATGAGAACGTGAAGCACTGCAGGTGTGGAACCCTGGGCAGAAGAAAAGGGAACGACCCGTGAAACGGACGGCCCGGTTACTGGGGGCCTGCCGTGTGGTGCAGGGACATGGGCTTCACGTTGAAATTCGAGCGGTACTCCGTCTCCTGCCAGAAGATATCCTCGGCCACCAGGCATTCCGGGTTCAGGGCGACGCCCTCCAGGATGAGTTCCTTGAATTTCTTGTAGCCCGCCCGGTCGATGAGGTGTCCGCCGTGCAGGTATTCGGGCTTGTAATCCATAACCCAGGCGGAGAATTTCTGCCAGTTGCGCAGCACGCTGAGAACCACCTCCTCGGTGGCCCAGTTAAGGAACATCTTGCCGGTGCGGGGGGTCTGGCGGCCTGTGCGCCCGCCCAGGATCACCCGGTAGAACTTGGTTTCCTGCCGCGTCCAGGCGCTGGCGGGGCAGGCGCGCACGCATTCGCCGCAGCCGATGCAGCAGCAGGCGTCCTTTTCGATTTTTCCGGTGTTTTCATTGAGGGAAAGCACCCGGGTGGAACCTTTCTCGCAGGCACGGACGCAGGCCCCGCAGCCAATGCAGCGCTCCGGGTGGTAGGTCATCTTCGCCACCCCGATGATGCCGAAATCGCAGAGATGGGCCTTGTTGCAGTCGTTGGGGCAGCCTGCAATGTTGATTTTGATATGGTAATGGCTGGGAAAGATGATGGGTTCGATTTTCCTAGCCAGTTCAAAGGTGTTGCAGTTGGCGCAGATGCAGTGGTAGTTGCCGATGCAGGCCGTGATGTTGCGGGCGCCGATGGTGGGGTAGCCCTCCTCCGGGTCCCAAGGCTGGGGTTCCTGGGAGACCGTGTCCATATCCACGCGGCAGAGCTGTTCGTCCACCTCGCGGATATACTGCTCCAGATAGGCATTGACGGCCGGGATGTTCCCGTAGGGAATTCCGGTGATGTCAAAGGTCTGGCGGGTGCCGAAATGGAAGTTCCCATCTCCCCAGGTCTTGGCGATATGCTCGATTACAGAGAGGTAGGCCGCGTCGAGAAAGCCGCCCGGAACGCGCATCTGCAGCATGAATTCGCCGGGCACCTTGGACTGGCGGAAGCAGTTGGTACGGGCCTTTTTGATGTTGATATCCTGATTCATAACTCCCGGCTCCTTTCTCAGTCCACAAGCCTGCGGGCCACCGTGTAGGGAAACACGGGTCCGTCCAGGCAGACGTATACCTCATCAATCCGGCAGTGCCCGCATTTGCCCACGGCGCAGGACATCTTCCGTTCAAAACTCATCCAGATTTTTTCCGGGGCCGCGCCGCATTTGAGCAGCTCCAACCCGGTAAATTTCATCATAGGCGGCGGCCCCACCACGATGACGGCGTACTGGTCTCCAAAGGTGTCAAAGGGGATTTCCCCCACGAATTCCGTCACCAGGCCCGTGCGCCAGCCTTCCTTGGTTCCGGAGTCCAACGTGTAGACGGCGGAAAAGCTCTCCTTCCAGCGCTCCAGCTCCTCCCGGAACACAATCCCCTCTTCATTCTTAAAACCGCAGATCAAATGGACGTCCCGGACGAAGGAGGGGTTCTCTTCCAGATGCCGCAGCAGGGACCGTACCGGCGCGACGCCGGTACCCCCGGCAACCACCACCAGATGTTTCCCCTGGAGCTGTTCCAGGGGCCAGCCCTTTCCGTAGGGCCCCCGCAGGAACAGCACGTCGCCCGCCTGCTTGGAGAAGATGCAGTCCGTCACCCGGCCGACAGACCGGATGGTAAATTCCAGCCATCCCTCTCCCTGGGCGGAAACGGAGATCGGCGCCTCGCCCACCTTGGGGATGGAGAGCTGCATGAACTGGCCGTGCTGGGGTTTGGCGTCCGTGGCGACCCGAAAGGTCCACTCGTGCCCGCTCTCCGGGTGAACCTTTAAAATCTCGCAGGGCATTGGTAAAACAGGATTCTGCATAAGGGTTCCCTCCTTTACGGCTGTACGCCGGCGCCGGCCTGAGCCCGGCTTTGTTCCTCTTGGATTTCCTGTACGGCGGCGGACATTTTACGCACGGTTTCGACGATAGAGATGAATTCCGGGCAGCGGTGGATACAACGCCCGCAGCCCACGCACATGTGGGACTCCCCGAAGCGGGCCTTGTAATCGTGAAATTTGTGCAGCACCTTGTAGCGCATCCGGTCGCCCGGGGTGGGCCTGAGCTCCCGCTGCCCCGCCATCTGGTCGAAACCGGCCACCTGGCAGGAGGCGGCCACACGGCGCCGTTCCCCTACCTCGGCGTTGTCCCCATAGAGTACATCCCGGGTGGTAAAGCAGGTGCAGGTGGAACAGGCCACCGTGCAGCTGCCGCAGGAGGTGCAGCGGCTGTCGAATTCCTTCCACATGGGGTGCTTCTTCAGCGCCTGGTACACGCCTTCATCGGAGAGGTTCGGCGGTTCCACCTTCAGGATGTTCTCCTCCACAAACGCAGGGGTATAGCTGGTTTCCGGCATGCCCTGGAAATAGGGGAGGAACGCCTCCTCCTTAAGCTGTACCTGCATCCCCTCCGCAGAGAATTTCACCGCCATGGAACAGTCCTCAGTCCGGTTGGTCCCCATGGAGACGCAGAAGCAGGTGTCGTCCCCGCCGCCGCATTCCATCATGGCGAATTTCACCAGGTTCCGGACGCGGGTGTAATAGAAGTCCTCAAACCCGCCGTTCCCGGCATAGATTTTCGCCTGGATGCGCTGGGCGTGGATGTCGCAGGGGCGCGCAAACAGCAGGATGGGTTTTTTCGGCCCTTTGCTCTCCCGAAATTCATCTTCTGTAAAGTAGAACAGCGTCTGCTGAATCGGGGAGACGGCCTCCTTTGCCGGATAGTCGGATTTTGTTTCCCATACAATGTCGCTGAACTTTTCCACCCGGTCGTACCGGACGATATCCGTGTCGGAATACCGCCCCGCTTTTGGAAAACGTTTCGGCGCGCAGACTGTGAAGTCCCTGGACAGCGCCCTGAGAACCTCATCCGCCTGGGCCGCGCTCAATGCATATTCCATTTCCAAACCTCCCTTGGCTGTCAAAGCCGCGCTGCGGCTGCAGCCTTATTAACAGTATAATAGCACATTGCATGAATCTGGAAAAATGATTGTTATTTATTGGAGGATAACAAATTCTTATGGTTCCTGACAGAGCTCCCGGAAAATGCTGTGGAATTCCGCCTCGTAAATGCTGCCCTTCCGCCAGAGAAAGGTGAATTCATGATAAACCTCAAAATCCGCCAGCCGGACCTTCTGTATGGAGCCCTCCTGCAGCTCCTTTTCCACGGCTTTCTGGTAGAGGAAGGTGATGCCGCAGTCCGCCTTTACCAGCTCTTTAATCACAAGCAGGTCGCTGATTTCGACGATGTGCCGGAAGTCCGAAAAGCGGCAGCCCTTTTCCCCCAGGACCCGTTCCAGCACCTCCCGGCTGCCGGAGCCGGGGTTCCGCAGGATCAGGTTTTCCCGGAACATCCCGGAAAGGGTCAGCGGCTGCGGGGGGAGCGCATGGCGGGAAGAGCAGACGCAGATGTAGGGCTCCATGGTCCACAGCAGGGAATCGAACTCGCTTTTGGTGTAATAGCCTTCCACCACGGCAAAGTCCAGCTTTCCTTCGTTCAGGCTGTTGAGCAGGTTCTGGGTGTTGTCCACCAGCATGTGCACGTCGGTCTGCGGGTGCCGGTGCAGAAATTTGGCTAGCCGGGCCGGCAGGGCATATTCGCCGATGGTCAGAGTTGCGCCGAAGCGCAGGGATTGGCGGACGTTTTCCAGATCCTGCAGGTCCCGCTTCAGCTTCTGTTCGTCGTGGACCATGGCGGTGGCGGCCCAGCGCAGCTGTTCGCCCGCAGGGGTCAGGCGCAGCTGTTTGTTGCGGTACTCAAAGAGCTCTGTTCCATAATATTTCTCCAAATACTGAATATGCTGGGTCACCGCGGGCTGGGTGATATTTAAGGCTTCTGCCGCCCTGGTGAAATTCAGGGTCCGGCAGGCCTCCAGAAACGTTTCCATACGAAAGTCAAGCATTACGCCCTCTCCTCTCCTTTCCTTCCAGTATAACGCGGCGCGGCGGATTTTCAAGCTTAAAATCCGGATATGGCGCAGGGCAAACAGGCCGGCCCGCCGCGAAGTAGCGCAGCTGGCCGGCCTGTTTGCCCTGAAAAGGGATTTTTTTATTTTGAAGCCTTGCAGGCGAAAGGCCCCTGCGGCTGCCGCCCGCGGTCCGGCCGTCAAATCCGGAGCCGAAGGGAGCGGCATTCACACCAGCATGGAGCCCGCATCCAGACGAATGCCCGCGCCGGTGATGTTCGAGGCCTCTTCCCCCGCCAGATACAGGGCGAGAAAGCCCGCGTCCTCCGGGTCGCACATGCCTCCCAGGGGATGGCCGGGGTTCCTTTCAATTTCCGGCAGCCTGCGCACCTTGAAGGGGAAGCCGCCGGTTTTCCCCTCGATACGGCAGCCGCCCAGCTCGACGGCGTTCACCGTGATGTGGGAGGCGGCCAACTCCAGCGCGGCCTCTCTGGTAAACATGCGGATGGCCCCCTTGGTCATGGCATAGCCCGGGTCGAACAGGGTGGGGCGCTTGCCGTGGATGGAGGACAGGTTGACGACCCGGGGGCTCCTGCTCCGCCGCAGATAGGGCAGGCAGGCCTGCAGGGCACGCCAGTAGCCGCCGATGTTGATGTCCCACACCCGGCGGAACGTCTCCTCGTTGTACTCGTGGAGGAAGAGGTTGGGCTGCAGGGCCGCGTTGTTTACCAGCACGTCGATGCCGCCGTACCGCTCCGCCGTGGCCGCGGCCATGGCCTCCAGCTGGGCCCGGTCCGTCACGTCGGCCCTGTACAGGAACGCTTCCCCTCCCATGGCCTGAATTTCCGCCAGGGTCTTTTCCGCCAGCTCCCGGCTGCTGTTCCAGCCGATGCACACCCGCATGCCGGCGGCGCAGATTACCCGGGCGATGCCCGCGCCCACGCCTTTTCCGCCTCCGGTGATCAGCGCCGTGCGGCCTTTCGGAGAGGGGCGGCGGGGATCTCCGTGCAGGAAGGGAGCGGGGACTTCCGGATCCGCGGGCCCTTCGGGGCGCTTCCCGGTTTCCTGCTCCCCATAGTATAGGCTCATACCGCCGTCCGCCCGCAGGTCCGCGCCGTTGAGCAGGGCCGCCTCCCCGGAGAACAGGAAGGAGAGCAGTCCAGCCAGCTCCTCCGCCTCCGGCAGGCGCCTTCCGGGATACTGCAGCTGAGGCTCGTTATACAGGTTGGAGCGGCTGTTCCGGTTGGACAAATCGCTTTCCATCACGCCCCGCTGCACATAGTGGCAGGAGATGCCCTTGGGGGCAAAATCCAGGGCGGCTTCCCGGCAGAGCATTTGAACCGCGGCGCAGCCCAGGGAGTGGAGAAAGGCGCAGCCGGTGGGCTTTTCCGCGTGCAGATCCCCCAGGAAGACCAAGCTTCCCCCGCGCAGGGCATTCCCGGCCGCCCGGGCGGTCTGCAGTGCGGCCAGGGGCCCTTCCCGGAAAGCCCGGTCCCAGAGCTTGTCGTCCGCCAGGGCGACGTCGGCCCTCAGGGGCGGCGGGGCGGGGTGTAGGACACAGGTCTCGGGCCCCAGCCCGCGCAGCAGCTGTTCCAGCCCCTCCTGATCCAGAGGGTCGATCCGCACCTTCCGGTAGTTTTCCGGCACAGGCTCTTCGGAAAGGCAGTTGAGCACAACGGAAAAGCCCCTGTCCGAAAGGCAGCGGGCCAGCCTGCGTGCCACAGGTCCCCGGTCGTCTGTCAGAAAAACCGGTTTCCCGGCCCGGGATGGCGGATAAGGTTTGCCGGCCCCCTCCGGGACCGGTACAAAAGCATGCTCCATAAAAAACTCCTCCAAAACTCCGGCCGTGCAATTCACGGCCTTTTTCACCGCTCAATATACGCCGCCGCGCCGCAAATTGCAAGCCCCCAGTTGAAAAGTTTTGCCCGGGCTTTCCCAAAGCCCGGGCGACTTGCTGAAAACACAGTCTGCAGAAAAAGCGGCGTTACGCGGGCTTGGCGGGAAGACGCAGCCCTTCGAAGAAAGCGTCAAAGGAATGAATTCCATAAATCTGTTTTAGAGCGATCAAAACGCTGATACGCACGCTGTATTTCCCCTGCTCCATTTTGGCCAGAATGTCCTCCGTCATGGGGACGCCCAAGAGCTCCAGCTGTGCGGAAGCATCCCGCTGTGTCAAATTCGCCTTTTTGCGCAGAGCCTTGAGGTTTTGTCCAATGGAGAGATCCTGTTTTAACTTGTTTGACATAAGCGCCTCCTGAAATCAGAAACAGATTCCGGATGAATACATCCATCTTGATTCTAACCTAAATTCTATGATGTGATTGGATAAATACGTCCAGTTAATACCATGGAAAGTAAAAGGAGGCTGCTAAACAATGGAAAACGGTAAGGATAAAGAATTTTATGATCCTTTCACCCTTTTGCCTGCCGCAGGAGCCGGGACGACGGTTCTCTTATTCTGCCTGGGAGAGGGCCATTCAGCCCTCCTCCGCCTGTGCCGTGGACAAAGGGGAGCCTTTCTGCTTTAGCCGGTAGAGGGCGAAGCCCAGAAGCCCGGCGGCGAAGATGAGGGAGGCGCAGGTGAACATGACGCCGTAGCCGGCGCTGTCCGCCCCACAGGCCCCCACCATAGCGCCGGCCAGCATGGGGCCCAGCCCCTGGCCCACGTCCCCGCCGATGTAAAAGGTGGAGGAGGCCACGCCGCTTTTTTCCGGCGGCAGCAGCTTCAGGGAGGCCGCCTGCAGGGTGGGCTGGCCGCTGCCCTGGCCCATGGCCTTGAGCACCGCCGCCAGGGAGACCATCCACAGCGCCCCCGCACGGCCTAAAAGCAGCAGCGCGGCGCCGTCCAGCAGCATGGCGGGGAACACCAGCAGCAGTCCGTTTTTACGGTCTGAGAGCTTTCCCGCCAGAGGCCGCACCAGCAGCAGTACCGCAGCGTTTACAGTGAAATAGAGGCCGATGTTGACGATCCCGCGCACGTCCCCCAGCAGGGCTATATAGGAGCCGATGATGCCGTTGCTCATGGAGAACAGGCCGCCCAGCAGGGCCAGGGGCAGCACTTTCAGGGAGACCAGGTCGTCCAGGCGGATGCCTTTCCGGGCGGTCCCCTTGGGCGAAGGGGACTGGGTTAGGGGGATGAGCAGGGCGAAACCCGCTGCTGCGAACAGCAGGATACCGGAGATGACGTAGGAGAGCCCGAAGCCGAAGGCATCCCCCAGGGAAAGGCCCAGGGAGGGGCCTATGGCGGTGGCGAAAATATTCACCAGGCCGTAATACCCCACGCCCTCCCCCAGCCTGCTGCGGGGGACCAGGGAGGCAATCATGGTGACGTTTACGGTGCCGCTGAAGGCGAAGGCCACACCGTGCAGGATGCGGAATGCAATCAGCAGCGGCACTGTGCGGGAGACGGAATAGCCCAGCGCCGCCAAGCCCATGACGCAGGTGGAAAAAATCAGCAGCCTTTTGCGGTTGACCCTGTCCGCCACCAGACCGCTGAAGGGCCGGGCGACCAGGGCGGTGATGGAGAAGAGCCCGGAAATCACCCCCGCCGCAGCGACGGAGGCGCCCAGGCCCACCGCGTATTTGGTGATGGTGGGGTTTACCATGTAAAAGCAGGTGGAGGTCATGGTACCCATGGCGATGAGCAGCAGATAGGGGCCCGTCCACAGCTTTTCTTTTTGTGTTTGAGACTGTTTGCCCATGGAATTGTCCGTGCCTGCAGGCCTGCGCCGCCCCGTGGGGGGAGGCGGGCCGCGGCGTCCTTTCTTCTGTTTTGTTTCAATACCTTTGAAAAAAGAGGCCGGACGGCGCAAGCTTTCTTGCACCGTCCGGCTGTTTTGTCCGGCGCTGTGCGCGCCGGGAAGGTTCCCGCAGTACCGGCTCAGTGGAGAACGGTGACGTTTTTCTTCGGCGCGAAGGGGTTGGGGGCCACCGGCATGAAGGCCTCATAGAGGGCGTCGTCGAAGTTGTGCAGGACCTTGCAGTCCCGGTCAAAGATCATGGTAGCCACGTCTCCGGGCTTGCAGGGCGTCCATTCCGGCAGGGAGGGGCAGCTGGGCACGCCGTACCGGGCAAAGTTTACCCAGGCGGAAGCCATCCTGTCCTCCAGCTGGTCGGATACGCCGGGGATGTTGCAGATGAGCACCTTGTCCGTGTTGTGGAAGAAGAAGGGGATGTCGGAGCAGTGCCAGGCCGGCTTGCCGTCATCCATGGGGAATTCGTAGGTAAAGAGGTAGTTGTAAGTGGGGGCTTCGGGATGCTCCGCCTTTTTCAGGGCGAAATCCTTGCTGGGCTTGCGGGAGAAGCCGTCCAGCACCAGCAGGTCGGTGAGGTTCTTTTCCGGATAGCATTCCCGGAACAGCTTCGCCAGGGTGTCGGCAGCGTCTCCGTACTCCTCGCGCAGCATGGCCATCTGCTCTTCCTCGGTGAGGTCGTATTTGTGGGGGACGCCGGGGCCGAAGCCGAACTCCGCCATCACGGTGCCCACGATGACCGGGATGGTCTTGGCATGGTCTGTAAAGCCCACGCTCCGGGGTTCGCCCAGGTAGAAATCGTTGGGGGTGGGGGCGCAGCCCACATAGCCGCCCGCCGCCTTGATGGCGGGGCTTACCTTCTTGTAGGCCTCGGCCAGCGCCTCATAGGGCAGGGTTTCCAGCTTTTCAATTTCATCCGCGGTGAGGCCCAGCTCCTTGAGCATGCCGTCCACCAAGGGGCGGCTGTCCGTGGACTCGCAGAACATGATGCCGTCGGCCACACCGCTCATGATGATGCCCTTGTGGAACAGGCCGTCCGCCGCGGGAGTCTGCATCAGGGAAGAAACCTTTCCGCCGCCGCCGGACTGGCCGAAAATAGTGACGTTCTCGGGATCGCCGCCGAAGGCCGCGATGTTGTCGTGCACCCACTGCAGGGCTGCAACCAGGTCGGCGTTGCCTGCGTTGCCGGAATTCTTGTATTTTTCGCCGTAGGGAGAGAGGTCCAGATAGCCCAGGATGTTCAGCCGGTGGTTGAGCGTGACCACAACCACGTCTCCGAACTTCGAGAGATTCTCGCCGTCGTAGGCTATCTGCTCAATGGAGGAGCCCGCGCTGAAGCCGCCGCCGTGCAGCCATACCATGACGGGTTTTTTGGCCTCTTCACAGAGGGATTGGCTCCAGATATTCAGGTACTGGCAGTTTTCGTCCTTGGGCCAGTAGCGGTGAGGCACCATGATCTCGCCCACAGCGGTTTCTTTGTCCAGCATGGGGGAGACATAGCCGTAGGAGAGGGCGTCTTTCACGCCGTCCCAGGGCTCCACGGGCCGGGGCATCTGGAAACGGTCCGCGTCGGCATATTTGATGCCGTGGAAGGTGTAGGTGCCATCCACACAGAAGCCGCGCACTTTGCCGGCCTTGGTGGAGACAACGGGTTCGGTAGTGGAGCACACAAATTTCTTTGCCATGATTTTTTACTCCTTTTCTCCAAAAGCATATTTAATTTATAGGTACAGTATAGCGGGCCCCAGGGGGGAACCGCTATAACGCCCGTGCTGTAAATTGACATTTTTGTGCCGCCGCGCAGGGCGGCCCGGAAGGAGGCCGCTTTATGCGCCGTATGCCTTCCGGTATTCGTTGGGGGCCAGGCCGGTCTTCTTTTTGAAGAGCTTGGAAAAGTAGGAAAAATTGGAATAACCCGCCTTCACGGCGATGATGCTGACCGGGTAGGAAGTGGTGGAAAGCAGGTTTTGGGCCAGCTCGATTTTCCGGTTGGTGATGTAGTCCGCCAGGGGTTCCCCGGTCTCCTTGCTGAACAGGTGGGAAACATAGCTTTCCGACAGGTAAACCTGTTCGGCCAGCTCCTTCCGGGTTAAATCCAGGTCCAGGTGGGCGTTGATGTACTCCTTGAGCTGGTTTACCAAGGCGTGCTCGGTGCTGCCCTGAAGCAGGGGCAGCGTCTTGTTGTATTCCAAAAGGGCGTCGAACCAGGCGCGCAGGTCGTCCGCGGAATTCCTGGCCCGGACCAGCAGGGCCAGGTAATTGTTGGTGGTGTAGATGTCTCCCTCCTTCACGTTGCGCATCCGCAGCGAGGCGAAAAAGGCCCCCATGATCTGCTGGTAGAAAAAGAAGAGCACATTGGCGGAAACGCCCGGGGTGCGGCCGATCTTTTCCAGGCAGCTTTCCAGCTCCTCCCGCAGCTTGCCGTCCTCCCCGTGGGAGAAAAAGCGGATCCAGCTTTCAAAGTCGGTGTAGGGGGCCAGCATGGCGCTGAGCCGCTCCACCTCCTCCCTGGGCGGACGGGGATGTTCGGGAAAGACAATGCCGCGCACGAAGGGGTCCGATTCCTCGAAGGCCCGCAGCTTCCGGTACTGTTTGTCCAGCCCGTTGAGGGGGACGGCGCTGCTGGCCAGGCAGCTGCAGTGGATGGAGAGGCTTTGGGCGCAGGCGTCCAGCCACAGCTTCAGGGCCTCGTACAGCCTGCTGTTCTGCTGCTCGCGCATGACCGCCAGCAGATGGATGTCGTCCAGCTGCAGAAAGAACACGTTGTCCGTCTCCCCCGCAAGCTCTGCGCACTGGGAAAACAGGGCGCAGATGTTGTTGATGGCGCTCTCCGTGTCCCACCGGCCCAGGGAGACATGCTCATCCTTCACCGTGAGCAGGACCAGCATGTATTTTTTCCGGACGTCCGCCGGGATGCCCAGCAGCAGGATATCTTTGGCGATGCTTTCCAGCCTCTTATTGCTCTCGGTGAGGATCAGGTTCGTCCAGAAATGCCGCACCAGGACCTCCCGGTTTTCGATGACCGCAGTGCCGATTTCCGAAAGCCCCCGGTTTTCCCGTTCGTTGTAGATGTGGTTCATCAGCCGTTTCAGGCTCAGCTCCAACTCCCGGTAATCGATGGGCTGCACCAGGTATTCGAAGCTGCCCAGCTTCAGGGCGGTCTGGGCGTAGTCGAACACCGCGTGGGAGGTGAGGAAGATCCCTTCAGTGCGGGGATAGTTCTCCCGCACCCAGCGGAAGAGCTCCAGCCCGTTTTCAATGGGCATTTCAATATCGCAGACCAGGATATCCACGGCCTGCGCCTGGAACCATTCCTTTGCCTGCAGCGCGGAATTGGCTGTCAGCACCTCCGGAGAGCCCAGGGCTTTCCAGTCCACCCCGGCCAGGATGCCGTCCAGCACACTTTGCTGATCGTCAACCAGCAGCAGTACCATTTGCAGTTTCCTCCTTTTTGCTGTTGACGGGCAGGAAAATTTCCGACACCGCGCCGTCTTTGTTGCTGAGAATAAAGTAGGCACGTTCCCCGTAAATCAGGGAAAGCCGCGCCCTGAGGTTGAAAAGGCCGATGTGCCCCTTCAGCCGCCCCGCGTCCTCGGCGTAAAAATCCTCCAGCAGCTGTTCCGGGTATCCGGCGCCGTTGTCGGCCACCTGGATGTGGAGATAGCTCTCCCCGTCCAGGTCCTCCAGGCGGATCGCGATGGAGATCCGCAGGGTTCTGCCGTATACGGGGGCGTACTTGATGGAATTCTCCACAAAGGTCTGCAGGATCAGGGAAGGCACCTCAACCTGGGACAGGCCGCTCTCCGCGGAAAGGGTCACGTGGATGGGGAAGCCCTTGCCGATTTTCTGGATATTCACATAATTCTGGGTGTGGGTGAGCTCCTCCCCCAGAGGGATCATGGCGGTCAGGTCGTAGGCGATATACTGGAACTGCTCCGAAAGGCTCAGCAGCATTTTCTGAATCTCCTCATTTTTGCCGTTCTGGGCCAGGCCGTACAGGGATTTCAGGGAGTTCAGGTAAAAATGGGGCTTGAGCTGCAGCTGATAGTACTGCAGCCGGTACTGCTGCTTTTGCAGCTCCTCCTCGTAAAAGCGGATGCGCAGCTCCTTGATCTCCTCGGTCATGCTGTCGAAGGTGTCGTATACCTGCTGGATTTCCCTGGCCGCCCCGCTGCCGGAGCGCCACTCATAGGCGCTGTTGCGCAGGGAAAGGATGTTCCCCCGCAGGTCCTTCAGGGGTTTTGTGACCCGCCGGTGCAGGAACAGCAGGGTAAAGGCCACGGAAAACGCCGAGAGCAGGATCAGGCTCCAGAAAACGGCCTGAGAAAAACGGAGGTCTGAGATGAGGGAGGCGGAGGAGACGGCGCAGACCAGGATGGCGGGCAGGGTGTCAAACGGATGCTCCACCGTGAGATAGCTGTCTGCGGGAAAAAGGAAAAAGGGGCTGTCTCCGGCGTCGTCCAGGGACAGGAGCTGCTCTTCCGCCACGCCGCCTATCTCCGTGATGGGGACGCCGTCCGGGCCGGCAAAATACACCAGCTGATTGGCCGAGGGGGCAAGAACATCCTGAGCCAGGCTGCCGCCCAGCAGAACCGCCTTGCCGATATAGACGCCCCCGCCGCCCACAATCCTTGCCAAAACCCAGCTGTCCCCGGCGGGTTCCAGAAGCCAGCCGGAGGTGTCAAAGCTTTCCTGGGACTGAAGGGCTGTGAAAAAGGAGCTGTAGCGCATGCTGCGTTTATCCTCTGCGGAAATGTCCTGGCCCATGGAAAAATAAAACTGCCTGCCGTCGTAGACAAAGGAGACGCCCGCGCTGCCTGCGGCCACGGAGAGGTCCTGGGAGAGGCTGTAGGCGTAATGGTACCGCTCCTCCGGGGTGGCGGCGTTTTTCAGGTACCGCACGTCGATGCTGTTGATGTAGAGGGCGGCCAGCCCGTTCTCAATATCCCGGAAGCTCTCTTCAAAAACAGCCGCGGCGGAGTCGATGCTCATGCGGTAGGACTCTTCCGTCTTTTCAAAGATGCTGCGGATGGAATGGTTGCTGAAAACAATGAACATCAGGTCCACCGGGATAATGGAGACCAGCAGGCAGAGGATGACGGAGGTACGGATGGAAAAGGTTCTTTTTTTCATATGAGAGCCTCCTTTCAAGACGTGATTTACAGAAGAGAAGGACAGGCCTTCCGTACCCCTGTCCCACATCCGTGATTCAACCTGATACCACACCTGCGGTGGGCGGGCCGCGCTCCACAGCTCTTGGGAGATCCCGGCCTTCTGCCCGCGCCGCAGGCTTCAGCGGCTGTTATAACCATACCTGCGGTGCTCCCCAGCTCTTGGGAGATCCCGGCCTTCTGCCCGTGCCGCAGGCTTCAGCGGCTGTTATAACCATACCTGCGCTGGGCAGGCCGCGCATCTCAATCTCTTCGGTTCTTCAGTTCGCCGCACGCGTCTCAAGTTATTCTATCATTATACCATAAAATTTCAAAAAGTGGTGAGAAAATAAGGCGACAGTACCAAAATTAGGAGAAACACGAAAGTGCAAATTGAAAGCACGGCAGTTATAGCCCCGGACCCGGGAAAGCTGGTACTCTTTAGGCAGGAACACGGCGGCAGCACAGCCGCCGGAGAAAATGGAGGGAAGAAAATTGATGAAACAAGCAAAGGGAAAAAAGCTTTTGGCGGCTCTGCTGGCGTTGGCGATGTTCGTTGGGCTGACAGCCTGCGGCGGCCCGTCTGAAAAGACCAGTTCACCGGGGAATGACAGTTCCGAAAAGAGCGCTGCGGAAAGCGGTTCGAAAGCGGAGAGCTCGGAAGCGTCCGCCGGAACCAACGCTGACCCGGTCACCATCGACATGCTGCTTGTCAGCGATGGCAACAGCAAGGATAAGGAACAGCAGGTGGAGGACGCCATCAACGCCATCCTGGAGCCTGCTCTCAACACCACCGTGAAATTTATGATGGTCTCCTACGCCGACCACACGGAGAAAATCAATCTGGTGCTGGCCTCCGGCGACAAGCTGGACCTGTATGAGCCCTTCCAAAGCTACGACAATTTCTATGCCAACGGCTATATGATGGACATCAGCGGCTACGGCGAGTATTACAAGGACATTGCGGAGCTGCTGGGCGAGGGTTATATGGAGTGCGCCCAGATCGACGGCGTGCAGTACGGACTGCCCTCCCTGAAGGATTTGGCCCAGGATTCCTGCATTATCTTCCGCACGGACGCCCTGGAGGCTATCAATGTGGATGTCAGTGACATTAAAGCTTTTGGCGATCTCCACGATGTATTGGTGAAGCTGAAGGAGGCCTATCCCGACATCACCCCCATGATGGGTGGCTCTCAGGGTTCCGCTGTGGGAAATTTAAAAGGGGACTTGGAAAACAACCAGATGGCCGACGTCCTGGGCAACGGCCTGGGCGTGCTGATGGACCCTGTGAACAGCACGGAGGTTACCGACTTTTACCAGAGCAAATCCTATGAGCAGCTCTGCAATTACATGTACGCCTGGAAGCAGGAGGGCCTGGTGGACCGGGATTCCCTCACCTCCGGTTTGGACCTGATCCGTGCGGGGAAATCCCTGTGCTCCAGCTACGCGCTCTCCCCCAAGGCCGTCGCGGAAGCCGGTACAAGCGCCGGATGCGACGTGACGGCCTGGAAGGTCTATGTGGACGCCAACCCCCTGGCCATGACCTCCAACGCCTGGACCTGGTGTGTGAACTCCAACTGCGAGACGCCGGAGCGGGCCCTGGAAATGCTGAACTTTATGTACACCAACAAGGAAATTGAGAACCTGCTTGCCTGGGGCATTGAGGGCGAGGATTACCAGGTCATCAGCGACGAGGGCGTCGGCGTCATCGATTATATGGAAGGACAGGATTCCGGCACGGTCAACTACTACCAGTGGACCAAGTACTCCTTCCCCAACAACTTCCTGCAGTACGTGATGAAGGGCACCAACCCCCACCAGTGGGAAGAAATGGACGAATGGAACAAATCCGCGGATATCTCCCTGGCCATGGGCTTCAACTTTGACGCCACCAACGTGACCACCCAGATCGCGGCGTGCACCAACGTAGTCAATGAATACAACAACGCGCTGACAGGCGGCGAGCTGGATCCTGCCGTGGCGCTTCCCGAGTTCATCCAGAAGCTGAAGAGCGCGGGCATCGACGAGATCGTGAAAGAAAAACAGACCCAGCTGGACCAGTGGCTTGAAGCCAAAAAGAAATAAAACGGCAGGAAGCCCCGCGGGCACAACCCGGCGCGTGTTTGTGCCCGCGGACTTTCGCAGAGCGGGAGGAAACGGCCCATGGCAAGTATGGGAAAAACAAAAAAGCTGAAAAAGAAGAGGGATTGGAAGCATTTTATCCCCTATTATCTCATGGGCCTGCCCATGGTGATCTATTTGTTCATCAACAACTATATGCCCCTGTACGGCCTGCTGTTTGCCTTTAAGGATGTGAACATGCGCAAGGGCGTGATGGGGAGCCCCTGGGTCGGCCTGAAAAACTTTGAGTTCCTGTTCCGGACGGACGACGCTTTTATCATGACCCGCAACACCGTCCTGTACAATCTGGCGTTCCTGGTTTTGGGGCCTGTGCTGGGCATCACCGTGGCCATCTGCCTCAATTCCATCAAGGGAGGCAGAAGCTCTAAAATCTACCAGACGTCGATTCTGCTGCCCCACCTGATGAGCATGGTGGTGGTCAGCTACATCGTCTACGCGTTCCTCGACCAGAATTCCGGCATTTTCAACGCCCTGCTGACGGCCTTCGGCGGGGAGGGCGTGAACTGGTACGCGGACGCGGGCAAGTGGCCCTTTATCCTGATCTTTGTCAACCAATGGTACAGTATCGGCTTCAGCTCCATCATCTACCTGTCCTCCATCTGCGGCATCAGCCAGGAATACTATGAGGCGGCGGAGCTGGACGGGGCCAGCAAATGGCAGCAGATCACCCAGATCACCCTGCCGCTGCTCAAGGGCACCATCATCATGATGACGATTATGGGATTGGGCCGCATGTTCCGTTCGGATTTCGGACTGTTCTACCAGGTGCCCATGAACACCGGCGCGCTGTACTCCACCACCCAGACCATCGACACCTATGTGTTCCGGGGGCTGATGCAGCTGGGCAACTTCGGCATGTCGGCGGCGGCGGGCTTCTACCAGTCCATTGTGGGCTTTATCCTGGTGGTAACCGCCAATACGGTCATCAAAAAAATAAGCGCGGAAGACGCGCTGTTTTAAGGGGGGAGAGGTATGGTCAATTCGAAATCAGCCAGACGCATGAACGGGGTCTCCCATACGGTGCTGTTCCTTCTGACCTTTCTGGCGCTGGTGCCGTTCCTGATCCTCATCTCCTCCTCCTTTTCCGAGGATACGCAGATCATCAAATACGGCTATTCCATGTTCCCCCGGGGCTTCAGTATGGACGCCTACGGGTATATCCTCACAAACTTTTCCGTCATCGGCCGGGCCTACGGCGTCACCATAGCGGTGACGGTGATCGGTACCGCGGCCAGCCTGATCATCACCAACCTGGGCGCCTACATGCTGTCCCAGGACGACCTTCCCGGGGTGAAGGTGCTGATGTTCCTGGTGGTGTTCACCATGCTGTTTTCCGGCGGGCTGGTGCCTACCTACTACATCTACACCCAGGTGTTCCACCTGAAGGATACCCTCTGGTGCCTGATTGTCCCCAACCTGCTGCTCAACGCGTTCAACATCATCCTCATCCGGAACTATTACCGGTTCAGCATCCCAAAGGCGATTGTGGAATCCGCCCGCATCGACGGCGCGGGGGAGTTTACCACCTTTGTGCGGATTGTATTCCCCCTGTCCCTGCCCATCACCGCCACGGTGGGGCTGCTCACCGCCATCATGTTCTGGAACGACTGGCAGAACGGCCTGTATTACCTCACCGGCACCGAATGGTATTCCATTCAGCAGGTGCTGCGGGTCATGTCCTCTCAGATCACCTTCCTGTCAAACGGCACCGACTCCACCCAGGGAGTCAACCGGGATATCCCCACCACTACAATCCGTATGGCCATTGCCGTGGTGGCAATCGCCCCCATCCTCATCGCCTACCCGTTTTTCCAAAAATATTTCGTCAAGGGGATTACGCTGGGCGCTGTGAAGGAGTAAACTGGATACAAGGACGGCCCGCCTTCCTGCGGGCCCCCTTTTGTCACAATCATTTTTTTGGAGGAGAGTATCAGTATGGTAGTAAAATTCAATTTTCTTTCGAAATATCTGGGCATGCAGACCAACGTCACCATGTGCCTTCCCAGCTTTTCCTTTGCCGACGTCATGAGCGACCGCAAAGAGGTCTATGTGCAGGGCATGAAGTACCAGACCCTGTACCTGCTGCACGGCGGCAGCGGGGACGATTCGGATTACGTGAACTTTTCCAATATCGTCCGGTATGCGGACGACCACAAGCTGGCCGTGGTGATGCCCTGCGACTACAACGGGGAATACACCGACGTGCCCAAGGGTCCGAAATACCTGAAATACATCATGGAGGAGCTGATCCCCCTGACAAGGGCGTTTTTCCCGCTGTCGGACAAACGGGAGGACACCTTCGTAGGCGGCCTGAGCATGGGCGCCGCGGGGGCTATGAAAATTGCCCTCACTTACCCGGAGCTGTTTTCGGCAGCGCTGATCATGTCGGGCGCTGCAAGGCATCCGGACACCCTGAAGCCGGGTTCCCCCTATGCCATGCCGAAAATGGCGCTGGGGCGCGATGAGGAGGATCCGGACGCCATGCCCATGCCCAACCTGTCGGACATTTACGGCACCTGGGAGGAGTTCGCGGCAAGCAGACACAACGCCTACCTGACGGCGGAAAACGACGTGAAAGAGGGAAAGCCCCTGCCGGAATTCTTCTTCGCCTGCGGGCTGGACGACTTTGCCCTGCCCAGATGCCGCCTGGGCTACGAAGAACTGAAGAAGCTGGGCTTTAAGGCCAGCATGCTGGAGCTGCCCGGCTATAAGCACGAATGGGATTTCTGGGACCTCATCCTCAGGAAGGCCATTGGAGAATGGCTGCCCATCCGGCACAGCGCCATCTATCCGGGAGAATAACCCTCTGCGGGGCGGTTCTTCCGTCCCGGCGGGATAACTAAGAAAAGGGGAGATATTACATGGCATGTTTTGAACTGAGCTTAAAATCCGAAGCGTTGGGCGGTCAGACCAGTATCAGCGTCATCCTGCCCATTTTTGAAGGCTTTGACCGAGAAATCCCGGAGGGGGAAAAATTCCAGGCCCTGTGGCTCCTGCATGGGGGCGGCGGGGACCATACCGACTATGTGCGCAAAACGGCCATTGAGTTCTGGGCGGTGAAGCACAAGCTGGCGGTGATCATGCCGGAGGTGGGGAACAGCTTTTACACAGACCTGCCCAACGGCGGGGCGAAGTACTTCACCTATGTGACCGAGGAACTGCCCGCCCTGCTGCGCAAATATTTCCCGCTGTCTGAGAAGCGGGAGGACAACTTTATCTGCGGCCTTTCCATGGGCGGATTCGGCGCGGCGAAATGCGCCTTCAACTGTCCGGAGAAATACGCGGCGGTGGGGCTGATGTCCACAGGGCCCATGAGCCCTCTGCAGCTGGCGGAGATCCTCAAGGGCCGCGACCATCATTTCGAGAACATTTTTGGGGACGTGAGCCTGATCCCCCACTCCATGAACGACATCTGGTATGTGCTGGAGGAGGCCGTGAAAAACGGGGTGGATCTGCCCAAAATCTACGACTGCTGCGGCACGGAGGATTTCGGTTACAGCGGGTTCTGCGCTTTTAAAGAGAAGGCCAAGGAGATCGGCCTGGAGGTGACCTATGCGGAGGGACCCGGGGCGCACACCTGGAGCTTCTGGAATGAATACCTGCCGAAGATCATCGACTGGCTGCCCCTGCGGGACAGGAATTTTGAGGAAAACTGCATGCGGAAAAGATTTGCCGCCAACTGACATAAGGCAGGTTCCCGTTTGGGAAGGTTGCCTGCAAAAAGTACAGCTGCAAATGGAAACTGCGGAATAAAGCTGTAACAATAAGCTTACTGTTCAGGAAAATGCCTTTGAAAACGGCCTTTACGGCCGGATTCAAAGGCGTTTTTGCGCGGCTGTCCCCGCAGGGCTTTTGCGGCAAGTCGGCTGGTGGGAATACGGCTGTCATCCTTCCAGTTTCTGAAATGAAAAACCAGGGGTTTTGATTGTTTCCATAGCTATAGGTTCCTTTCCAGATCTGAATTTAATTATTCTTAATATATGTAAATATTATTTAAACCAGTTGATTGAAAATAGTTTTCGACTTATACTCATTTTATACCAATAAGTGAGGTGCAACATGGCGGAGCCGTACTTGAAAAATAGAACCAGATTTACTTCATCCCTGAAGAACGAATTGGTTCCTCTGTTTCATCAGCTTGCAGAGGAGACTAAAGTGCCGAAAAGCAGATTGCTGGACGAGGCGATTGAAGATTTGCTTGCAAAGCGCGGGATTAGGACGCCGGAAAACAGGAAGTGAAGAGAGGGCCTGCAGTGGTTTTTCTGCTGCGGCCCTTTCTTCTTTTTATAGGTTTTCCAAAATGTGTTTTTCTGACGCAGAAAGCGGAAGGCGGAACATTCCTCTACGGAACGCTCCAGAGACCGTCTAGGCCCGCATGTCAGCATAATCCCATTTTTTATCGTGGGTCGGCCAGATGAAAAGACGGGACTGCATTGTTTCGATAAATATATGCCTGAAATGCATGATACAGTATACAGCATAGGTATTTGATATTTCACATAGAGGAGATTATACTGAGTTCAGCGGCTTGGCAGGGAAAAAGCCGGTGTAATAAAGAAAACAGGAGGCACGTGTTTTGGAAGAATCTACCATTATCATCCTCCATCTGATTGACGGAGTCCTCATGCTGGCTATGATGGCGCTGATGTTTTGTACCATCCGTCTGCTTCTGAACTGCAAGCCCCTCGCAAAGTGGCTGCAGAAACATCTGTCGCCCGGGAAGGAAAGAAGGGCTTCGGGCAGAAGGTGTGGTCTGAAGCGCCGGGGCCGGGGCTGAAGGCCTTGTGGAACGTCCGGCGCGGGGAACGGGAAAACGGAGAAAAGGAGGCCGAGGACGCCCGGATGATGAAAATTGTATGGAACGGAGCAGAGCTTTCCTGTGGGGAAGACTCTGTCAGGCTAGACGGGCGGGAGCTGGCGCTTTCCCGCATGGAGCGGAAGCTGCTGCTGTATCTGGCGAGGCATCCCGACACGGTGCTCTCCAGGGAGCGGCTTCTGCGGGAAGTTTGGGAATATGAACTTCCCGGCGCCACCCGGACGGTGGATACCCACGTGAAGAACCTGCGCGCCCGGCTGGGCGGCCTGGGAGATTTTATCGTCACAGTGCGGGGCGTAGGCTACCGGCTGGACACGGGAGCCGGGAGGGCCGACGGCCACCGGAGAGTACGGCGTCCCGCAGCAGCTTCCGGCAGGAAAACGGCGTCCTGAACTGCACGGAGAGCCGCCCGCTTACACAATACTTGGAAACGGAGAAAGGAAGAGGAGCACCGCGATGGATTTATTGGCAATGTTGGATGCTTTGCTTATCTGCGTTCTGCTGGTACTGGCTGGCTTGACGGTCCGCCTTTTCCGGCTCAGCGAGCCCTATGGTGAGTGGGTGGCGAGAGAACGGCGGAGGCGCGGAAAGAGATAGGCTTTCCAAACTAAGGACATTTTGCAAAAGAAAAAACCCCAGAGCCTGGGGAACCACGGAACAAGCCGGGGCAGACGGCACGCGCCGGATTTCCTCCATGCTCACCCGGAAGGGCGTCCGGGAGGAGTTCCGTGTGGAAAGGGGAAACGGATGAAAGGTGGAAAAAGGCTGGGAGCGCTGCTGCTGGCGGCGGTCTTTTCACTGACGCTTGGCGCCTGTGAGGGGAACGGCGGGGTTCCGGAAGAATCCCGGGAAGTGGGGAGCGCCGGAAGCTCCCAAGGGGAAGCGTCTGTTGGGGCGGAATCCTCCGGGGAGAACAGGGAACGGGCGCTTTCTTCCCCGGCGTTGTCGTCCGGGGAAGAAAGCCGGACGGAGGAACAGGAGGAAGAAATGCTGAAACTGCAGGTTACGGCGGGCGGGAAGGAATTCTCCGCCCTGCTTTATGACAGCGAGACCACCCGGGCGCTGCTGAAGAATATGCCGATGACGCTGGAGATGAACGAGCTCAACGGCAATGAGAAATATTTTGATCTGCCGGTGAGCCTGCCCACAGAGGCCCGCAATCCCCACAGCATCCGTGCGGGAGATCTGATGCTTTACGGCGGCAGTTGCCTGGTGCTGTTTTACGAGAGCTTTTCCACCTCTTATGAGTACACGCCGCTGGGATTCCTGGAAGACCCCGCCGGGCTTGGAGAGGCGCTGGGCAGCGGAAGCGCTGAGGTGTCCTTTCAGGTAAGCGCAGAATAAATCCGGACCCGGCCTGCTGAGGAGCTGGAAAATTGAGAAAGAGGAGGCCGAACGGCTATGATGGAAAGAAAGGGCGGAAAAACAGGACCGCTGCTGCTGGTTTTGACGCTGGGAGTCTTTAGCATTATCAATACGGAAATGGGCGTGGTGGGTATTCTGCCCATGGTTTCCGTCCGGTACGGGGTGGAAATTTCAGCGGCAGGGCTGCTGGTGAGTTTGTTCGCATTGGCGGTGGCTGTATCCGGGCCCATTCTGCCGCTGCTGTTTTCCCGGTTTCGCCGGAAAGCTGTAATGCTGGCAGTGCTTGGCGTGTTCACCGCCTGCAATGTCGTCTCCGCGTTTGCCGAAAGCTTCCCAGTGCTTTTGACGGCCCGCATTCTGCCCGCCTTTTTTCAGCCGGTCTATGTGTCCATGGCCTTTTCTCTGGCGGCAGCCTCTGTAGAACCGGCCCGTGCGCCGAAGGCTGTGGCAAAGGTGATGATGGGGGTTTCCGCGGGGATGGTGCTGGGGGTGCCGGTTGTCAGCGCCATTGCAGGCGCGGCTTCCCTGCGGGCGGCTATGTTGTTTTTGGCGGCGGCCAATGGAGTGTCCCTGCTGGCCGTCCTCTTTTTCCTGCCCGCACTGCCTGCTGCGGAGCGGGTCACCTACGGTTCCCAGGTGCGGGTTCTGAAGCGTTCCGGCGTCTGGCTGTCGATTCTGGGGGTGGTGCTGCTCAACGGTTCCATTTTCGGCGTGTACAGCTACCTTTCGGAGTATTTGGGCGCTGTTACAGGGCTGCCGGCCCAGCTGGTCAGCGTGCTTCTGCTGCTGTATGGGCTGGCGAACATTCTGGGGAACGCCATAGGGGGCAGGGCGCTTTCCCGCAGTGCGCTGCGGTTTGTGGTGCTGTTCCCGCCTGTGCTGGGCGCAGTGTATCTGCTACTCCTGTGGGGAGGAAAGCTTCCTGCGCCTGCAGTGGGCGCAGTGCTGCTCTGGGGGATTCTGGCCGGGTGCGCGGGCAACATCAACCAGTATTGGATCACTGCGGCGGCGCCGGAAGCGCCGGAGTTCGCCAACGGCCTGTTTCTGTCAGCCACCAACCTGGGCACCACGGTAGGCGCAACACTCTGCGGAGCGTTGATAGACTCTCTGGGCGCTTCCAGCCTTCCTCTGGGCGGGCTGCTGATGCTGGCGGCAGGCGCCGTACTGCTCCTTCTGCGCGCCCGTCAGTGCAGGAAAAACCCCGTGTTTGGAAAGCAGGAAGCGCAGAAAGCCGTCTCCTGATTGGCGGAAGGCTGCGGTGGGAAAGGAAAACTGCTTTTCATGTTCTAAACCGCCCCCTGTCCGGCATAGGCATATCCAAAAGAGAACCCGGGTGAGTGAGGATATGTTTTGTGCCATCAAGGTGAAGAAGACCGCTGTTCTGGCGGTCCTGTTGGTCTGCGTCCTGGTAGGGGCGGCTGTGCCGGTGCTGGCCAGGCAGGCGGAAGCAGGGGCCGAAAAAAAAGAACCGATCAAATGGGTGGACTTCAACATCCCTTCCGAACTGCTGAAAAGCGCCATGGAGCTGGATATCGAAACCCATGGAGAGGAAGGCCGCCCCCATGTGGACTGGATCGAGATACTGGCCTATTTGGGTACGAAATACGGCGGGGATTTCACCCGGTACCGAAGCGGCGACCTGGAAGCTGTGCTGGAAAAGATAGGGAGCGGCCAGACCGTGGCATCTCTGGGGGAAGGGCTGAAATATTATAGTTATTACAGCGAAGCCTACCATGCCGTGCTGGACGGGTTCGTGGGGGAATACGAGGTGGAGACGGAAAACGGCTGGGAAAAAAGGTACGGCCTGAAGGCGTATTCCCCTATTGCGAAAACCTTTCCCTACAGCGATTATGACGATTTCGGCGTGGGGCGCTCCTACGGCTACCAGCGCAGGCATCTGGGCCACGACCTGATGGCGGCGGTGGGCACCCCAGTCATCGCCGTGGAGTCCGGCGTGGTGGAGGCCATGGGCTGGAATCAGTACGGCGGCTGGCGCATCGGCGTGCGCAGCTTCGACGGAAAGCGGTACCACTATTACGCCCACCTGCGAAAGGACCGACCCTATGCGGAAGGCCTGGAACCGGGCCAAACGGTCATGGCAGGGGATGTGATCGGCTATGTGGGCCGGACGGGATACAGCGCCACGGAAAATACCAACAACATCGACACCAGCCACCTCCACTATGGGCTTCAGCTGATTTTCGACGAGTCGCAGAAGGAGGGGGCAAACGAGATTTGGATCGACGTCAACGACCTCTGCAACCTTTTGAGAAATCATCAGAGCGAGGTGGTGCGGGACGACGCCACCAAAGAGTGGAGCCGGGCGCAGCCCTTCCGGGAGGAGATTCCGGAAAACCGGTTTTCCCCCGCTCCCTCCCCGGAGGAAGGCAGCGGCGGGAGCCGGCCCTGACGGAGAAGGGCGAAAGCCGCCCCAGACCGCGGCAAAAAAGAACGACATAGAAAAGGAAAAAGGAAGCCTGCGTCGTAACAGCGGGCTTCCTTTTTTCAAATGGAGGAAATACTTGGTAAGCAGAAATACAGGGAATCATTCGTATGCTTTCATGCAGTCAGGATAGAGGTACCCATAGGTGTTCTTTGTGGAATAGGGATTGGAGGGCGACGCCTGCGCATAATCCCCATGATTGAACAGCTTCGCCTCTCGCAGCCGCCGGTACAGCAGGCCCGGTTCACAGACGTCTGTGTGGTGATAGGCCAGCAGGTAAGTTGCAAACGTCATGGAATCCACATAGTTCAGATCGCGAACGGGGGAGGGAATATCCAGATGGATGTTTCCCGCTCTCATCCAGCCGGTATCCTTCCCTGCCTTTACCAGATACCAAGTTTCTTTCGTCTGCGCGTCCCGTTTTACCGCCGTTACCTGAACCTTGGAATTCACCTGAATTTTCCTCACAACTTTGCCGCTCTTATTCGGCGTTTCCAATAAGTCTGCATCTTTTACATTCAGAGTGGCGGAGCAGGGATTTGCGGCGCTGATGCCTGACGGCGGAATGACGGCGTTTAAAATGGTTTCAAACAGATATCTGCCGCTCGGATATTCCATATACGCCGTTCCGAGATTGTAATTGAAGGAAACCAGAGCGTCAAATTGACTTTGGCTCATCTTCAATTGATGCTCGCTCCGGAACTGGTTGACAGCCTCTCCGTAATAAGAATTGATCGTTTCCACCAGCATGGCCCTGGCTTCTGTCCTGGTCAGGCTGTCATAAAAGGCCGTGTTCGTATTGACAACAAACCCATAGCCCACTGTTGGGTGCTTCGGCGCGGCGCTGTCGTCGCGAATGACAGGCACATAATCTTCATAGTCCATAATCAGCTCTATCATTGCATTGCTGGTTTGACGGTTTCCGTAAGTTGTGGAATCCTTTGGTTCTGCCGGCCCAACCGGAACAGAAAAGGACTCCCCTTCCATATACGGCTCGTTTTTTCCGGCGGAATATACCTGGACACGGTACTCTCTGTTGCCGGAAAACCTTATGGGGCACTGAAAGATGCGGACCGTATTGCCGCCCCTTTGTTCCGTGCAGTACGAATCAGATTCCAAGGCGGTTTGCTGGACGCCGCCGGAGACAATAAATTTTACGCTGTCTTTTGAACTGTCCGTCAACGCCACTAAATTTGCCGTTTCTCCGGCAGCGGCGGTATTATTGTCGCAATAGGCAAAGCGTACCGGTTCCGGCGCGCCTACCGTCACGCTGCATCTCGCCTGCACCTTGCCCGTGTAATCCGTGCAGGTAATCACCGTGGTCCCGGGAGTTTTCCCAATCACAAAACAGCTTTCGTCCCCCTCGCCGTATGCGATAACGCTGGAGACTGCTGCGACGGTATCATCTTCACTGCTCCACCGGATGGAGGTCCTCGGGCTGGAAACTCCATCCAGTCGGAAGGTTTTGTATTGGGGGACAGCAGCCTCCTGCGCCGACAGACGGATATTTTCAGCCGGATCCGTGTTGGGACGGTATTCCTCTATGTAATCGGAATGCACATAGCCCTTTACTCCCCCGCTTGTCTGCACATAAATCCAGGGCCTGTCCTGCACAGATAACACGGATAATACCGTGTGGTTTGACAATACCAGGATACTTCCAAAACCGCTTCCCGGACCTTCTCTCAGGTTTAGCCCGGAGGAAGCAGTGACACGTACATAGGCGTCCGTGTCCACCGGGGGGAGATCCGCCTCCTCATAGGCTACCGCCCCGCTTGCTTCTACAATATCCAGGTAGGCCCAATGGCCTTTGCCGATGTCTGTGAAATATTCTCCTGTACGGTATTCCGCAAAGCCAGCCCCTGTGCGCTTCAGGGCTCTGTTGAGAATCGTCACCGCTTCCGCCCTGGTGATCGTCTGATCCGGACGAAAGGTCCCGTCTTCATAGCCGTTAATCCATTGCTTAGAAATGGCTGTCAGGATGTTGCGGTACGCCCAATGGGTACTTTTCACATCGGAAAAGGGGTTGTCCGCCTCAACAGCCGGAACACAGGATGTCAGAGCCTTTACATATTCCGCCCTGGTAATGTTTTGGCCTGGCCGGAACGTCCCGTCGCCGTATCCGTTAAAGATGCCGATCTGACTCAACGAATTTACCGCGTCGGCATACCATTCGCCAGGCGTTACATCGGAAAACCTGGATTCTGCTGTTTCGGGAGGGTACAGCAGCAAATTGCAGAGCATCTGAGCCGCTTCGGACCGCGTAATCTCTTTGTCCGGCGCAATGATGTGGTTTCCGTATCCGGAAATATAGGGTTTGTGGTCCCCCGTTCTGAAATAGGATTCCAGCCCCTTGCTTTGGGCCTCTTCGGCATAAGCCGGCAGGGATGCGCAGAAGAGCAGGATTCCGGCGGCCAGAAGAAATACAGCCTTTTTCAGTTTCATAAATAAAGCGACCCTCTTTCTGCGATGACTATCCCGCCTGCTGTAGTTTGGATTAGATAAAAACAGCGAGTGTATCATAACGTAAATTGTCGATTAAGTCAAGTTGGGGGAACTTGACCCTGCTGCACCGCTGCTATGGCGCCGCCCCGCCCCATGGCCTGCCGGTACCTGATTGCAATGAAACCTTCAGGGTACGGGGGAGGAAAGGGAGCAGGGAATGATCCGCAGGACAAAGGGGGCTGTGCTTTTGTCCGCCGCTCAAAAATTCTGCTGATTTTCCTCTGAAAACAGTTGCAAATTTGTACTTACAACTTTATAATAAGCTTACGAAATACCCGGTATCCTTTGGGAGGGAGAACTAAAAAATGGGCGGCGCGGGCAGAGCTTTTGTGCCCGTTGCGGGCGGAGTTCTAGTGCCCGTTGCGGGCGGAGTTCTAGTGCCCGTTGCGGGCAGAGTTCTAGTGCCCGTTGCGCAGCGGCCTGAGGAAAGGAAGAAATCAGAAGAATGAGCAGGGTCATTGTCAACGCGTTGGAAAAGAAAAGCAAAATCAGCAAAAATATCTACGGCCATTTTTCGGAGCATCTGGGCAGGTGTATCTACAACGGCCTGTATGTGGGGGAGGGGTCGCCCATCCCCAATGTAAACGGCATGAGGACGGACCTGGTGGAGGCCCTGAAGAATATCAGGGTGCCGGTGCTGCGCTGGCCCGGCGGCTGTTTTGCCGACGAATACCACTGGAAGGACGGCATCGGCCCCAAAGAGGGCAGAAAGCGCATGGTGAACACCCATTGGGGCGGCGTGGTGGAGGACAATTCCTTCGGCACCCATGAGTTCCTGGAATTCTGCCGCCAGGTAGGCTGCGAGCCTTATGTCAACGGCAACGTGGGTTCCGGCACGGTGCAGGAGATGAGCGAATGGATGGAGTATATGACCTTTGACGGCGTGTCCCCCATGGCTGAGCTTCGGAAACAAAACGGCCGGGAGGAGCCCTGGAAGGTAAAATATTTCGGAGTGGGCAACGAAAACTGGGGCTGCGGCGGCAATATGCGGCCGGAATACTATGCGGACGAGTTCCGGCGGTACCAGACCTATGTGAGGGATTACGGGGAAAACAAGGTGTATAAGATCGCCTGCGGTCCCAACGGGGCGGATTATGACTGGACGGACAAGGTAATGGAGATTGCCGGGGAGTATATGGACGCCCTGACGCTGCACTATTACACGGTGCCCACCGGAAAGTGGCAGGACAAGGGCGCGGCCACCGGGTTTCCGAAGGAGGAGTATTACGCCACCCTGAAGAAGGCCCTGCGCATGGAAGAACTGGTGAGAAAGCATGCGCAGATCATGGAGCGCCATGACCCCGCCCACAGGGTGGGACTGATTGTGGACGAATGGGGGACCTGGTACAATGTGGAGCCCGGCACCAACCCCGGCTTTTTGTACCAGCAGAATACCATGCGGGACGCCATGGTGGCGGCCCTGACCCTGAATATCTTCAACGCCCACAGCGACCGGGTGGTGATGGCGAACCTGGCGCAGATGGTGAACGTGCTGCAGGCGGTGATCCTGACGGAGGGGGAAAAGCTGGTGCTCACGCCCACGTATCACGTGTTCGACCTTTACAAGCATCATCAGGACGCTGTGCTGCTGGGCAGCTACGCGGAGACGGGGCTTGTGGGCACAGAAGGGGATTTGGTGCCGGACCTGAGCGTGTCCGCTTCGGAGGACGGGTCGGGCGTGATCCATGTGACGCTGGCGAATACGGATGCGGAAAAGCCCCGCCCCGTGGAGCTGACGCTGGAAGGCAGGACGTGCGCCGGGGCGGAAGGCCGTATCCTTTCCGGAAACATGGGCGATTATAACGACTTCAGCGCACAGGACAGGGTGCGGCCCCGGGAATTTTCAGAGTTCACCGCGGAAAAAGGCGGAATCGCCTTCACGATGCCCGCCTGCTCTGTGCTGGAACTGACCCTATCCTGATGGAACAGAGGGTGTGCAGAAGGTGCCTGCTGAAAGAACTGGACGGCGCCTATTTCCAGTCCGTTTACGAGTACATAAAAAGCATTCCGGAAGAAGAGAAAACGGACCCGGCGGAGTATGCCGGGCGGCTGGAACAGTGCAGGCGCTGCGACAGCCTGCGCAACGGCATGTGCGCCCTGTGCGGCTGCTTTGTGGAAGTGCGGGCGGCGAAAAAGAGACAGCACTGTGCGCAGTCGGAGAAAATTTGGTAAAGGGAGTTGTTGAAATGAAAGATGCAGAGATCAAAACGGCGATAGAACAGGGAAAGACCGCGCTGGGGGTGGAGCTGGGCTCCACCCGCATTAAGGCGGTGCTGATCGGCCCGGACCACGCGCCCATTGCCTCGGGCGCCTTTGACTGGGAAAACCGTCTGGAAAACGGCATCTGGACCTATCGCCTGGAGGATGTGTGGGCGGGGGTTCAAGCCGCCTACAGGGAGATGGCCCTGCAGGTGAAGGAAAAGTACGGCACGGCGCTGAAGCGGCCGGGCGCTATGGGCTTTTCCGCCATGATGCACGGCTACCTGGCCTTTGACGGAGATGGGGAGCAGCTGGTCGAATTCCGCACCTGGCGGAACACCGTCACAGAGGCGGAGGCCGCGGAACTGACGGAGCTGTTCCGGTTCAACATCCCTCAGCGGTGGAGTATCGCCCACCTTTACCGGGCCATCCGGAACGGGGAGGAGCATGTGGGGCGTATCGCTTATCTCACAACGCTTGCCGGGTATGTACATTGGAAGCTCACCGGGGAAAGGGTGCTGGGCGTGGGGGAGGCCTCCGGCATGTTCCCCATTGACAGCGGGACAAAGGATTTCGACGCCCGCATGGTCCATCAGTTCGACGGGCTTCTGGAGCAGCGCGGTCTGCCCTGGCGGCTGGGGGATATCCTGCCGAAGGTGCTTGTGGCCGGGGACCCGGCCGGGGTGCTGACGGAGGAGGGCGCACGGCTGCTGGACCCCTCCGGGGAACTGGAACCGGGTGTGCCGCTGTGCCCGCCTGAGGGCGACGCCGGGACGGGCATGACCGCCACCAACAGCGTTTCCGTGCGCACGGGCAACGTTTCTGCGGGCACATCCATCTTTGCCATGGCGGTGCTGGAAAAGGAGCTGTCCAAAGTCTACCCGGAAATCGACATGGTGACCACGCCTGCGGGCCTGCCGGTGGCCATGGTGCACTGCAACACCTGCACCTCCGACCTGGACGCCTGGGTGAAGCTGTTCGGACAGCTGCTGCAGGCGGCTGGGACGGAGCTTCCCAAGTGGAAGCTGTACGATCTGCTGTACTTCCAGGCGCTGGAAGGCGAGGCGGACTGCGGCGGCGTGCTGAGCTACAACTACTATTCCGGCGAACCTGTGACCGGGCTGGAGGAGGGCCGCCCGCTGCTGGTGCGGAACCCGGAGAGCAGGCTGAACCTGCCCAACTTTATGCGGGCGCAGCTGTATGCGGCCATGGCGACGCTGAAAATTGGCATGGACATTCTCTTTGACCAGGAGCATGTGGTGCTTTCCAGGCTGTACGGCCACGGCGGCCTGTTTAAGACGAAGGGCGTGGGCCAGCGCCTGATGGCCGGCGCGCTGAACGTGCCGGTAGCCGTGATGGAGACCGCCGGGGAAGGCGGCCCCTGGGGCATGGCGCTGCTGGCCATGTACAGGAAGGAACGGGAACAGGATGAAACCCTGGAAAGCTACCTGGAGCAGAAGGTGTTCCGGGACGCGGCAGGGGACTGCGTGGAGCCCAAGCCGGAGGATACGGCCGGGTTCGGGCGCTATATCGAGCGCTACCGCACGGGCCTCGCCGTGGAGCAGGCCGCGGTGGAGAGCCTGCGGTAACGGGAACGGAAGAAAAGCCCTATTGACAAATGTGCTGCCAGCCGTTACAATCTAGGTATCTTGAAAAGAGATGTCTTTTCAAAACGGTGGACGGTGGAAACGGGGGATACGTATGCGTATCGCCGTTTCCGCCGTCTTTTTTTATGGGGATGGGTTCCCGCTGCGGGCCGGGGCGCTGCAGCGGGAGGGGACTCCTTCCATACGCAGACGGACACAGAGAAAAGGAGCGGGTTTTTTACAATGAAAGAACAGAATTTGAGGGAGGGCAGTATCTTCCTGGGACTTTCCCGGCTGGCCCTGCCCATTATGCTGACCTCGTTTATCCAGATGGCGTATAACCTTGTGGATATGATCTGGATCGGCAGGATCGGAAGCGGAGCGATGGCCGCCGTTGGCGCGGCGGGCATCTACCTGTGGATTTCCGACAGCCTCACCTCGGTGGCCCGGATGGGCGGCCAGATCAAGGTGGCGCACGCCATTGGCGCGGGGGAAGAGGAAAAGGCCAAAAGCTATGCCACCGCCGCGTTTCAGCTGGGCCTTTTGATCGTGCTGCTCTATATGGCAGTCCTGGTGATTTTTCACAAGGGCCTCATCGGCTTTTTCCGTCTGGGAAAGGCGGAAGTGTCGCACAGCGCGGAAGCCTACCTGCTGATTACGGGCACGGCGGGAATCCTGTTCGGAACCCTGAACCAGATTTTTACGGGAATCTGTACTGGGCGGGGAAATTCCAAACTCCCGTTTGTTGTCACCTCGGCGGGCCTGGTACTCAACGTCATATTGGACCCGGTGCTGATTTTCGGCCTGGGCCCCTTTCCGGAGCTGGGGGTCGTGGGGGCCGCCGCCGCGACGGCCGGTTCCCAAGGCGTGGTCACGCTGCTGTTTTTGGTGTTCCTTCTCAAAGATCAGGGCTTTTTCCGGGAACTTGCCATCTTCCGGAAACCGGACTCCGCTGCCTGGAAAGAGGTTTTTTCCCTGGGGCTCCCCGCCGGGATTCAAAACGTTTTTATGTCGGGCCTTTCCCTGCTCATCTCCCGCATTGTCTCCTCCTTCGGCGCGGACGCCATTGCCGTTCAGCGGGTGGGGGGACAGGTGGAAAGTATCTCCTGGATGATTTCCGGGGGTTTTGGCATTGCGCTGAACGCCTTTGTGGGCCAGAATTTCGGCGCAAGGCTGATGGGGCGGGTACAGAAGGGCTACCGTACCGCCCTGGGACTGATGGCGGGCTGGGGCGTCTTCTGTACGCTGCTGCTTCTGGTCTTCCCCCAACAAATTTTCGGACTTTTCCTGCATGAGGCGGAGCTGCTGCCCATGGGGGTGGACTATCTGCGGATTCTGGGGCTGTGCCAGTTCTTCTCCTGCATCGAAGGTGCGGCGACCGGCGCGTTCAATGGGCTGGGGGAGACAAAGATTCCCTCCGGCGCCAGCATTTTCTTTAACGTGGCGCGGGTGCCCTTTGCCATGCTGCTGTCTTCTCCTGTGTTTTCTCTGGGCCTCAACGGGGTGTGGTGGGCGCTGACCATCGCGTCTATCATCAAGGGGACGCTGGTCACCTGCTGGTACAGCCTGTATGTGCGGCGGAAGAAGCTGTATGCCCCGGCGGCGGAATAAAAAACCGTTCCCGTTTTTTTACCAATTCTTCATCTTCGCTTCATGGCAACTTCACAAAAGGAAGATATACTAAAGACAGTTCAGAAAAGAAAACAAGAAATCTTTTTCATATCCTTATCCTCCTCTTTTCTTAAAAAGGCGCCCTGCCGGAATTCCGGCAGGGCGCCTCAGCTTGGCGAAAAAGGTCATTTCGCCAAGCTGAGGAATTTTGCCGGGCAGCTTTGTGTCTTAAAAACAGCCATTTGCGCGCAAAATTCCTCTGAATCAACACGGGAGAGGAACCGTCAGAGTTCCCCAGGAAAAACAGAATTCCTTCCCCCATTCATTTTGGACACAGGTTTGCACACAAAGCTTTCTTTATGGAAAACGGTGCTTCCCTGCACGTTGATTCAGCCTGGCGAAATACTCTTTTTCGGCAAACTGAGGAGCGCTGCTGAATTTCAGCAGCGCTCCTTTCCGGTTTGGCGGGGGAAAAGCCTTCCGTATCGCGTTTGAGCGCCCTACTCTTTCCCATCACCGGAACAGACTTTCCGGGACTGAAAGGGAAGGCATGCCGCCTGGAACTCCTCCACCAGCATACTGTAGACAACGGCGTCGACGATCCCCCGGTTGCTGAGGTCTGCCTGGCGCAGGACGCCCTCGCGGCGCAGGCCGCATTTGGCCATCACCCTCCCGGAGCCGGGGTTTTCAGGGTCGTGCCAGGACTCGACCCGGTTTGCCCCGACTTCCTGGAACAGATAGGGAAGAATTCCGGAAAAAGCCTCGCTGGTAATGCCCCTGTTCCACCATCTGCTGCCGATGCAATAACCAATCTGAAGCAGATTCAGCGCTTCCCGGACGCCTATTACGGAAATGGTGCCGATGGGTTCGTCCCCTTCCTCTTTCAGTACGATGGCCCATTGATAAAAGTCCGGGCGCCGGTAGCTGTCGATCCAATCCTGCAGGATCGATTCGGTGACCGCCTGGCTTTCGTGAGCGGGCCAGGTGAGGAATTCCGTGACCTTTTCATCGCTGGTCCAATTTTGAAAGGCCGCCGCGGCGTCCTCCTTGACGAAGCGCCGCAGCAGAAGCCTGGGCGTTTCTATGGTAATTGTTCCCAAATGGTTCATTTTACCCTTTCCTTTCGAGGATGAAATTTTCTCCATGATTTGCGCGGGGAAGAGAAACCCAGGCGGTTATTCGGTCTCTTTCCACAGCTGGGCCAGAATATCCTTCAGCACCAAAAAGGCGTCCCTGTCCGAATACCCGTACTCTTTTTTCAGGTTCTCCAGCATGGCCTGCAGGGGCGCGGCGTACTTTTCGACGCTGACCTTGTCTTGATAAGAAGCTAAAACCGGATATTTTTTGCTCCAGAGCTTGGTCCAGTCAATTTTTTTCTGGGTTTCCTCTCCGGTGCTCTCAACCATTTGCTCTATCCTCTCCTTTTCAGGATCAAAGCCGGCCAGGTTGTCCAGAGACATCCGGTAGAGGCACGCCAGCCTTTGGGCCTGGCAAAGGTCGGGAAGCGTTTCGCCCGTTTCCCATTTGGAAATCGTCTGCCTGCTGACTCCCAGTTTTTCCGCTGCGTCTTCCTGAGAAAAGCCGTTTCTTTTTCTTGCCTGAAATAAACTGTTTCCTAACTCCATATGCACAGCCTCCTTTATGGTAGATCCAGTATAAAGCAGGGAGAAGAAAAAATCCACCAGGGATTTTTTCCACTTTGGCACGTTTTTTTAACAGGAAGAGGCCTGCTGTTCTATCCGGAAAGGCCGGGCGCGCCGTGCCTGAGTCGCGTACTCGAAAGGCGGAAAATCAGCCCGGAAAACTCTATATCAGTTTTTTGATACAACTGTCGCAAAGATGGTAACCGGGTTTAATCTCTTTCAAATTTTCTGTTGTTCCACATTTCAAGCACATCTTAAGCTACTTTTTTCAAGATAATGTGTCCGCTGTCCCTATCCGCTTGTCTCAATTGGAAGTACCACACGCCACAGCCTGTCTACTTATCTTACTGACAACACCAAGCTCCAGTTCTGATGTTGTCACAAATTTTTGTCTAATTTAACCTCTACTTAGGGTTTTTTCTACCAATAGAGCATTTTCATTCTTCGGAACAAATTGTATGCTACCAGTAGAAGATACCCTGGATAGGTGCTGATGAATTATGGACGCACAAAGCTTTGGCAAGAAACTAAGGTCATATAGAGCCAGTGTGGTTAGTGCCTGAAAGATTGTTCTGAACAAATTGGCATCAATGCGCGGTGTCTGGCCGATATTGGACGTAGTGACAAAGTAGCCAAACTGGAAACGTTCATTCTGATCCTCAATACGGTAGCTGTATCGGCTGACGATGTTTTTCGGCTATAAATGTGATTATTAATTGGGAAAAGATTTATGTTTTTAGTGAATAATGAATTCAAGAACGCTAATGTGTCCCGAACAGTCCGGTTTACAGAGGCCTTATTTGAACGACTCAATCACATAGCAGTAAGCAGTGATATTTCCTTCAATCTTCTTGTGCTGCAATGTTGCAAATATGCCCTGGACCACATGGAAGAGTCAGAAGAGAGAGGCCCTGTTACAAATTGAGGAACAGGGCCAGTAAAACGTTTAGATAGGAGAAAAAACAAGATCCCAAGCAGGAACTGTCTGTATTAAAAGTTTGATTGTCAGGATGATTCAGTTCAGCCGGGGACTTTTCGGTTTGATCTGTTTTTTAATGGGGGAAGGCCTGTCGCTTTGGCGCGTTCTATGGTATACTTTTGAAAAATTGACGTTTCCCCGGATAGCGCGGGGCCGGTACGGGGGAATCCCGGCCGGGAGGGAGGAAGTCCGGAACGTCCTAGAAAGGAAGGAAAAAAAATGGAGCTGCCGATGACGCTGCAGGCCGCGCTGGCGGAGCAGCTGGATAGTGCGCAGCAGGCGGAAGTCCTTTCGGCTGCGGGGGAGGTCAGCCGGAGGTACCGGGCCCGGGAGAAGAAATCTTTTCAAATCAGGAACAGGGCGGAGGCGCTGGCCTATGCCCTGGCCAGGATGCCCGCCACCTATGGGGCGGTGTGCAGGGCGCTTCGGTATTCTCTGGAAGGGCTGGGCGGGCTGACGCAAGCGCCGCTTTCCCTGCTGGACGTGGGCGCGGGTACAGGGGCCGCAGCCTGGGCGGCGGCCGGGCTGGCAGAGCTCAGCTCCGTGACCTGCCTGGAATATGCGGACGAAATGAGAAAGTTGGGGGAAAGCCTGATGCGCGGGGAGGGCAGCCCTCTCAAGCAAGCGGTATGGAGCCGGCTGGAGCTGGTATCACAGCCCATTGGAAAGCGGGCTGATCTGGTGGTGGCCTCCTATGTGGTCAACGAAATCAGGGAAGAAGACCGGGGAAAGGTGCTTGCAAAGCTGTGGGAGGCAACGGGCAAGCTGCTGCTCCTTGTGGAGCCGGGCACGCCGGAGGGCTTCCAGGTTCTGAAGGAAGCCCGCAGTCGGCTGCTGGAAAGCGGCGCGCATGTCCTGGCGCCCTGTCCCCAGGAGGGTCCTTGTCCGCTGCCGGACGGGGATTGGTGTCACTTTGTCTGCCGTATCCAGCGCACACGCCTGCACAAGCTGGCAAAGGAAGGAGAGGCTCCTTTTGAGGATGAGAAATTCTCCTATCTGGCGGTTTCCCGGGAAGAGGGGAACCTCTGCGGCGCACGGGTACTGCGGCATCCCTATCGTGGGAAGGGCTACGTCAGGCTGGAGCTCTGCTCAAAGGAAGGGCTGAAACAGCAGACTGTGTCAAAGCGGGAGGGGACGCTCTATAAAGCCGCGAAAAAGGCAGTCTGCGGAGACCTTTTTTAAGCCGCTTCCCGTCTTTCTGAAGAAAGACAGCCAAAGACTTTTAAGTCGCGTTGATCGCTCGCTTGCGCTCCGCTCTGCCTTCAAATTTTCGGCTTTGCTCCCGCGGCCCAAGGCTTCCCCTTGAGGGGAAGCTGTCACCGTAGGTGACTGATGAGGTGTCTCTCCCTTAGACTTCCCCTCAAGGGGAAGTCTGTCAAAAAGATCTCTTCACCCTGTTCAGAGATCTTCACCAAAGGCGGCTGATGAGGTGGTTCTGCCCCGTACTCTGCCGCCGCGGAGTGAATAAGACATTCCACCTCATCCACCGCAAGCGGTCCCCCTTCCCCTCAAGGGGAAGGCTAAGTTCAAAGGCTTCCCCTTGAGGGGAAGCTGCCGCCGTAGGCGGCTGATGAGGTGGCTCTCCCTTAGGCTTCCCCTTGGGGGAAAAATCTGTCAAAAAGATATCCTCGCACAGTTGGCAGGTCTTCCAAAAGAGGAAAAGCATGGCCAGGCTTTTTTGAAAGCTTGCGGGGTACGGGGCGGCGTCCCATACCCCTTTTATGACAGAGAGAGGACATCCCGAAGCGAATTGCGGGATGTCCTCTCTTTGTTCTGCGCCGTATGCGCCCGGGGAGAGGCGCGGCGCGCCTGTAAGGTTTCAGCTCAAATAGAGCAGCCGGTCCATGGCCAGCAGGTTTTCCTCCGGCGTGTCGGCAGGGACCTCGCAGCCCGCGGCCAGAAGGGAGGTCTGGTTTCCAGCGGCAATGCATTCCCGGGTCTTCTGCTCCACCTCTTCCACCGTGCCGCTCAGCATCACGGCCACGGGGTCCAGGTTTCCATTTACGCTGATGGGAGCGCCCTGCATCATATCGGCGGCGGTTTTGTAGTCCACCATCCAGTCCAAGTCCAGAATGTCGGGCGCAACCTCCCTGAGCTGGGGCAGCAGGGCGGTGATGTTGCCGCAGATATGGAGCTTTACCTTGGCGCCCAGGGAATGGACGTAGTCCACAATGGCCTTGTCGTAGGCAAAGGCGTACTCCTCATACAGGGAAGGGCCGATGAGGGAGGCCACCGCGTTTCCCACGCCGATGAAATCTGCCCCCGCGTCCACCTGGGCCTTGGCAAAGGCCTTCTGCTGGGCATGCACAAGCTCCATCAGCTCGGAGAGGTATTCCTCTCCCGCTGCCAGGTCGAACATGAGCTCGCTGACGCCCCGCAGGTCCGCGCATTCCGCCAGCACGCCCTCCACCCAGCCGATGACGGGAAAGTCCTTTCCCGCCTTTTCATGCAGCAGCTCCACCGCTTTGATGCGGTCCAGCGTGCGTTCGCTGTCGTAGGGGTTCCCTGTCTTCAGCAGGGAGCGGTCATAGCCGTCGTGAAAGAGCTCCGGCAGGCTGTAGGGTACGGTGTTTTCCGGAAAGGTGACGGCTGCGCCGAAAGCGGAGGCCTCCCGCATGGGGTCGGAGATGGCGCTCACCGAGTCAAAGCCGAATTTTTCCGCGCAGATCAGGTTTCCCTCCACCAGTTTTCGGTAATCCTGGGCATATTCCCGGTAGGATACCCCCGCGCATTTCGCCACCAGGGCCATGGCGATGTTCAGATTGGGGATTTTGTCCACAGGCTTCCCCTGCAAACGCGCTTCCAGACGTTCTTTGGAATTCATACGATTTCTCCTTTTCCTGTTTTGTCAGGCTCTCTTGTCCGCCGCCAGGGGAAAGGTCACCTTTCTGAGGATGGTACCGCCCATGGGGACCATGGACAGGGTCTGCGTCTGTGCTCCGTCCCAGAATTTTCCTGTGACGGTCTGCTCCCGCCAGCTTCCGGAAACGGCGGGCTCATAGACAAAGCTTCCCCGGTCGTCCTCGTGAATGCGCAGGGCTTCCCGTTCCCGCTGCAGGGATTCGTAGGCCACCTCCCGGAAGGGCCGGGTCTCATAGGCGAGAAGCTGGTGCTCCCTGGCCTCAATGGGCAGAGCGTATACCAGCGGGCCCCTGGTGACAAAGGCGTCCCGGCAGAAATCGGTGCGGATTTTGACGGAACAGCTGAAACGGACGGTAATCCTCTGTGTGCCGCTCCACTCCCGTTCCACAGCAATGCAGCCGGGCTTTTCAGAGAAGTCACAGCCGGCGCTTACCAATTCCGCCCATTTCGGCCTGCGCACCCGCAGGGTGAAGCGCACGGGCTTCGGCACAGTCACTTCAAAAGTCACCTCCGTCTCCGCGGGATAGGAGGTGAGCTGGCGGATGGTCACTGGGACGCCGCCGAATTCGCCGGTAAACCGGCTCTCTCCGAAAAGGGAGGCGGTAAAGCCGTCGTCTTCCGCCAGAAACATGTTCTGCACGTAATGCGGGGTCAGCCTTCCCATGTTGGGGACGCAGCAGACGGCCGTGGTTTGATGGACAGGGGAATACTTATAGCGCTCGTCGGCGTATACGTCCCCGGGGTTCCGCTGGCGGTTGGCCGTGTAGCAGTTGTCGGTTTTACAGTACATAATGGAGCTTTCCGTGGGGTGCTTCATGCCCAGCCCGGCGTTGAAGTACAGCCATTCCATATCGTCGCCCACGGAGAGGTCCCCGGTCTTTTCCAGCAGCAGGGCGTAGGAGTCGAACAGCTCCGTCACAGAACAGAATTCATACCCAGTTCTGGAAGCGTTTGCGGTACGGCGGTTCACCCACTCATCCCCGATGGGGCCGCCGGAAGGGGTGAGATAATAGGGCAGCTTCGCCCGCACCAGCTCCAGCAGAGGCCGGTACTCCGCCTTTCGGGAGGCGGCCAGAATTACGGCCCGCAGGTGCTCGTAAAGATGGACGCCATGGTTCTTCCAGAAATAGTGGGGATTCCTGATGCTGGACAGCGTCAGGTCCTCCTCCTCCACCTCGTTGGCGGAGTACCTCTCATAGAGCCACACCGCGTAATCCAGATACTTTTCGTCCCCGGTGAGCTCGTACATTCCGCCCAACGCGTCCACAATGGTGAGGCCGTGACAGTGGCCGCAGAAGCTTTTGTCCACCAGGAAAGGGTCGGAGCTGCCCATAGGGTAGCCCTCCATCAGGTTGTCGAAGGCGCGGACCAGGGCGTCCTTCACCCGCTGCTCCCCAGTGGCCTCGTAGTAGCCCAGCAGCACCCGGTACAGGGTGGATTTGGACCAGAGCTCGCCGTTTTCCGTAGTGTGCCGGTACCGCAGGTCCGTGCCGTAAATGCCCAGATAGCCGTCCTCGTCCTGGGTGGCAAGGATGCGGTCAATGTAGTCGTCCGCCTTTTTGCGCAGCGACGGATCCTCCAGCAGCAGGGCGGCGCGCACATAGCCGTCCCGCCAGTTGGACTGGCTTTCGCTGTTCCACCACATGAACTGCACCTCTGTGCCGCCGCCCTCAAATTCGCTGTGTTCGTCCGGCTTCCGGCCCAGCTCCGCCTGTTTGGAGAGGCGGGTCAGCCGGTCCTCCCCGTAGATGTCCTGGTCGCAGACGATGGCGGGAGCCAGTTCCTCCAGATGGCCGATACAGCCGTCCATATCGGCCTGGATGCTGGCACGCAGCGCCCCCTCGGGCTTTACCGCTCCAAATTTTACTCGTTTCATAGAATCCTCCCTGCATGCAGGCCCTGCCCGGGCAGCTTTCCCGGCAGCAGGCCTGCGGCGTCTTTTTTTCGTTTTTCCTTTTTTCGCCGCTGCTTCAATTTGTTTCGCCGGTATTCCGGATCCGAAGCGCTACCGGCTGCTGGCGTTATTATAGCCCAACCACCGGACAGCCGCAAGGGACAGAACCCCTAAATTGTCCGGTGAAAACTTAGGATATCCTCTAAAAACTGTGGAGGGAAGGCGGCCGGACGCCCGCGGGACCGAAACGTGCGCGCCGGATTTGTCAGAAGGCTTGCCTGTCGCCCCGGAATCCTCTATAATACTATCATGAGGACGGAATTCTGAGGAAAGCGGCGAGGCAAATGAGAAAGCGCGGATGGATGTGCCTGTTTTGGAGCATGCTTCTGGTTTGGTGTGCCCTGCCGGTCTGCGCGATGGACACAGCGGCGCGTGTGGTCCGGGTGGCCTACCCGGTTCAGGCCGGGCTTACCGATTTTGATGAATATGGAAACTACACCGGATACACCTATGAATATCTGGAAGAGGTGGCGCAGTATACCGGCTGGGAATATGAATTTGTGGAGGTTCCCGGTGAGATTGACGAGAGCCTGAGCGCGCTGCTGGAAATGCTTCAGAACGGGGAAGTCGACCTGATGGGCGCCATGGTGTACAGCGAGAGCCTGGGGGAACTGTACGATTATGCAAGCCACAGCTACGGTGTCTCGGAGACCTTGCTTCAGGTGCCCTATGAAACGGTGCAGGAAGCAGAGATCAATTCCCAGGTATACCAGGTCCTTCGTGTGGCCGCCATCGGGCAGGGCACCCGTTTGATTCGGGAATTTGAGGACTACTGCGTGATGAACCTGATCGAACCGCAGTACGTCTATTGTGAAACGTCGGAGGAACAGGTACAGGCCGTGAGAGAGGGCCGGGCGGACGTGCTCCTCAATTCCGGCATGAATTATATCGAGGGAATGCGCACCGTGGCCAAATTTTCCCCGAAGCCCTTCTACTTTGCAACGACCAAAGGCAACAGCAGCGGCCTGATCGAGGAACTCAACGCCGCCATCGTCAGCATTGAACAGGCGGACCCTTCTTTTTCCACCAATCTCTATGAGAAGTATTTTTCTCCTCCCAACGAAAAGCTTTTTCTCACTGGAAAAGAAAAGAATTACATTGAAAATGCAGGCAAAATCAAGGTGGGCGTCCTGAAAAACCAGCCTCCGTATCAATATCTGGGAGAGGATGGGCAGGAAAAGGGGATGGCTCTGGATTTTCTCGCCTATGTGTCGGAGCATACCGGCCTGTCCTTTGAACTGGTGTATTATGACACGCCGGAGAAGGCGTATGAGGCGGCTCAGAACCAGGAGGTTTCCCTGGTGGCCTGCATGCCCTATGAATATGCTCTGGCCAGGAGCAAAGGCGTGTCCATGTCCCGGGCGTATCTCTCCTCCCAGTATCTGCTGGTGACCAGGGAGGACGGCGGGACAGAGCAGGGCGTAGCGGGCAGACGTCTGGCGCTGACAAATGCGGCGACCTATCAGGGCAAGCTCCTGGGGGAACCCGTCAGCTATGATACGGCGGAGCAGTGTATCAGTGCGGTGGCAAAGGGCGAGGCGGATTATACCTACATGGATGCCTACACGGCGCAGTACTATGTAAATATGCCGGAATACCAGAACCTCAAAATGATCCCGCAGAGCTATGAGCCGCGGAAAATCTGTTTTGGGGTGGCAAAGGCCGGCGATCCGCAGCTGCTTTCCATCCTCAATAAGTGTATCAACACGATATCCGAGGAGGACAGCCAGGCCATCATCAACAGCAATACCCTGCAGAAGCAGCCCTTTTCCCTGGGGAATTTTCTGCGGGCCAACCCGCTGGAAACCGTGGTGTTCCTGGTGGCTTTCTTCCTGCTGGTAATCGTTCTGCTGCTGCTCTTTCTGCGGCACCGGGCCAAAGCCGGAAAGCGGCTGGCGCTGGAGCTGGAAAAGCACTTCCGCATCTACGCGCTGGTGAGCGAATATTTCTTTGAATATGACTTTCAGGACGGCCGTTTAATGGTCACCCTTCCCCGGGAAGGCGGCAAGCCGGAAATTGTGGAGTTGGATTTTTCCAAACCGCTGCCCGGCAGGAAGGATTGGGGCCGGGAGGGGGAATTCCTGGATCTGATCCGCAGCGGGCGGGACGGCGTTTGGGAAATGGAAGCAGAATTTATCGACGGGAAAACCCACTGGGTGCGCATCGCTCTGGAAACCGTGCGGGATGGAGGCAGGCCGGTGTACGCCCTGGGCAAAATCAATATCATCGACGGGGAAAAGCGGGAAAAGGACACGCTGCAGGAAAAGGCGCAGCTGGACAGCCTCACCCATATCTACAATGCGGAGGCCTGCCGCCTGCTGGTCACGGAGCGCCTGGCCCGGAAGGCGGAAAACGAGGGCAGCGCCCTGCTGCTGCTGGATGTAGACCATTTCAAGGAGGTCAACGACACCTATGGGCACCTGCGGGGGGATCAGTCCCTGGAAGCTGTGGCCCGGCTGCTGCAGGCCAATGCGGGAGAGGGAGATATCGTGGGAAGGCCCGGCGGGGATGAGTTTATCGTCTACCTAGCCCATGTGGAAGATACGGAAATGCTGGAAAAACGGTGCGGGCAGCTTTGTGAAGGGCTGCGCAGCCTGCTGGTGGCGGGAAAGATCAAGCTTACCGCCAGTGTCGGCGCCGTGTTCTGTACCGGCTCCCTTGAGTACAGCGCCCTGTATGAGCTGGCCGACCAGGCGCTTTATCAGACAAAGCGCGCCGGCCGGGACGGGTACCGCATCAGCAGGGCGTCCTCCTCTGCCGGAGACCTGGACGGCGGCTGAGAGGGGAGGCCTTCCGGCGCAGAAATTTCCGGTACCGCGGGGATGACGGGAGGCGCCTTGAAAAAAATTGGCGGCAGCTGATTGCGGAAAAAACAGCTTGTCAATAGAAGAAACGCCCCTGCATCCGGCAATGATAAGCCGGACGCAGGGGCGTTTCTGTTCGGATATCTTCAGAAGCCGTTTTGCAGCAGCACCTCGTTTTGTGCTCCGTTTCAGGGGAGGCAGCCGCGGTTACACCTCGCAGGCGCACTCCTCGCATTCGGGAATCTCTCCCACGAAGGGGGTGGGGTCGATGCCCTGACGCCTGTAATAATCCGCCACAGCGGCCTTGATGGCCTGTTCCGCCAGGACGGAGCAGTGCACCTTCACCGGCGGCAGCCCGTCCAGGGCTTCCATAACGGCTTTGTTGGTGAGCTTCAGCGCGTCTTCCACGCTCTTTCCCTTGATGAGTTCCGTAGCCATGCTGCTGGTGGCAATTGCCGCGCCGCAGCCGAAGGTCATAAAGGAAACGTCCTGGATGACGCCGTTTTCCACCTTGATGTACATGCGCATGATGTCTCCGCACTTGGGGTTTCCCACTTCCCCCACGCCGTTTGCATCCTTCATTTCACCCACGTTGCGGGGGTTGGCAAAATGGTCCATAACCTTTTCACTGTATGCCATACTGAAAATCCAGTCCTTTCTTTACACGTTGTAGGCGACCCGGCCGTTCACGATGGCGTCCCAAAGCGGGGACATGGCCCGCAGGCGCTCGATGATGGGGGGCAGCGTTTCGATAATATAATCCACGTCCTCCATGGTGCTGTCATCTCCAAAGGAGAGGCGCAGGGAGCCGTGGGCCACCTCGTGGGGCAGGCCGATGGACAGCAGCACATGGCTGGGGTCCAGGGAACCGCTGGTGCAGGCGGAGCCGGAGGAGGCGCAAATGCCCTTCATGTCCAGCATCAGCAGCAGGGATTCCCCCTCCACGCCCTGGAAACAGAAACTCACGTTTCCCGGAAGGCGGTGTTCCAGGTCGCCGTTGAGGCGGCTGCGGTCGATCTTCAAAATTTCATGGATCAGCTTGTCCCGCATGGGAGTGAGCCTTGCAATGCGCTGGTCCACCGTGGAGCAGGCCCGCTCCATGGCCGCCGACAGGCCCACGATTTCCGCCACGTTTTCCGTACCGGCGCGGCGGCCCCGCTCCTGTGCGCCGCCGTCCATAAAATTCTCAATGGAGACGCCGGAACGGAGGTACAATGCCCCCACGCCCTTTGGCGCGTGGATCTTGTGTCCGCTGAGGGAGAGCATGTCGATATTCTGTTCCTTCACGTCGATGTGCACGTTGCCGATGGCCTGCACCGCATCGGTGTGGAACAGCACGCCGTGCTTTTTGCAGATGGCGCCGATTTCCGGGATGGGCTGGATGGTGCCGATTTCGTTGTTGGCGTACATGATGGTGACCAGGGCGGTCTTATCCGTAATGGCGGCTTCCAGCTCATCCGGATGGACGATCCCGTTTTCGTGCACGTTCAGATAGGTGACTTCAAACCCTTCCTTTTCCAGCGCCTGGCAGGTGTGCAGCACTGCGTGGTGCTCAAAGGCAGAGGTGATGATGTGGTTTTTCCCTTTTTTCCGCTGCGCCCGGGCCGCACCCTTGACGGCCCAGTTGTCGCTTTCGCTGCCGCAGCTGGTAAAATAGATTTCGTTGGCGTTGGCGCCCAGACAGCCCGCCGTTCTGGCGCGGGCCTCTTCCAGGGCGGTCTTTGCATCCCGTCCCAGGGAATAGAGGCTCGAGGGGTTGCCGTAAACTTCTTTATAGAAGGGGAGCATGGCCTCGAGCACTTCCGCTGAAACAGCGGTGGTTGCGGCATTATCCGCGTAGACCGATCTGCCCATAACATATCATTCCTTTCGCTTGCCGATACTGAAAATCCTGCGGCAAAGCTGCTGTCGGTACTAGTGTCCGCTTTGCCGGTTTTAATATACACCATTTTAGTATACATTTCAAGTTCCTCTGAAAAAATATTTTCTGCTTTGCCGTGCCGCGGCAGGCAAAAAACAAAAAATGCCGTATAAGGGGGAGAAAATGGTGTGAAACTAAAGGATAACAGCTTCTGTGGGGAATGCCGGACCGCATGCGCCCCCCGGGCGCATGGAAGGGCGGACGTCTGGCGGCGGAACGGCTTTCGTCCCGGAATATGGCGCATTCGGAGCCTCGTGCTTGACAGCGGAACCTGGAGCAGGTACAATAGTTCTATTACAGCCCGGTTCAGCCGGGGCTTGTTTCGTGCATCTGCGGCAAAGCCGCTTATTGGATATGTTTGAAAGATCCAGCCGGGAACGGAATCGGAAAAACCGGCTTGGAGCAAGTTTGAAAACTTTTTCAAACTGCGGATTTTGTCTTCCGGCAGGAGAGAAGAGACTTGGAAAAGGCTTTTCAGGTTGGAAGGCAGCGCTGAACCCAGCGCTGCCTGGCAGAAACACCGCAGTCCGGAGAGAGACGGTTATCGTGTTGGAAGGTGCAGCGCCGCAGGAGAGTATTCTGCAGGGCGTCTGGTGTTTTATGCGTTTTTCTCGGAAAGTAAGGTCAATAAGCAGTGGAAGAAAGCAGCGAAGGACAGCTGCAAAGCGGATTTGTTCGGAAGAAGATTCAGGATTTCATCATGATTTTAGGAGGAACTTTTGTGGCAGAGAATGAAAAAAAGAACAGCAGGACGCGCCGTACGCCTTCTTTGGAGAAGGCAGGGAAGCAGGCGGACCAGCCCTTGAGCGGCGCGGTGGATGCTCCCCGGGTCGGCAAGATTTCCGGACCGAAAAGGAAACCGGCGGAAAAAGCCGCCCAAAAGCCTGAAGAAAAGCAGCCTGCGCAGCAGGGACGCCAGTCCCGTCAGAAGAAGGGCGGCAAGGCGGATAAGGCGCAAACGGAGCCGAAAGAGCAGAAGACCGGAAAGAGCGGCGCCAAGGAAGGCGTCAAAAAGCCTGAGGGCGGCAAGGGCAGGCAGCAGCGGGGCAAGCGCAGCAGCATCGGCACGGCGCCGATTGCCGCAGCCCAGCAGGCGCAGGTGATCAAGCAGGCCGCGGAGGCGGCCGCTCCGGCCAGACAGCCGGCAAAGCGGGGCAGGGGCACAAGGCAGAAAAAATCGGCGAAACCCGCCATCAAGGCCTATTTTTTAGGCGGCCTCAACGAGATCGGAAAAAACTTCACCCTGTATGAATGTCAGGATGACATGGTGATTGTGGACTGTGGGCTGGCGTTTCCCGACGAGGAAATGCTGGGCGTGGACAGCGTGATCCCGGATTTTACCTTTGTGGAGAAAAACCGGGATAAAATCCGGGGCGCGGTGATTACCCACGGGCATGAGGACCACATCGGCGCGGTGCCTTACCTGCTGAAGAAGCTGAATGTGCCGGTATACGGCACGGCGCTCACCATCGGGCTGATCGAGGGCAAGCTCAAGGAGCACGGCCTTACCGGCACGGCCCGGCTTCAGGTGACCCCGCCCGGCTCCCACATTCAGCTGGGCTGTATGGATGTGGAGCTGATCCATGTAAACCACTCCATAGCCGATGCCGTGGCGCTGGCCATTCACAGCCCGGCCGGCGTGGTGGTGCACACGGGAGACTTCAAAATAGACTGTACGCCTGCCGAGGGGGAGATGATCGACCTGGCCCGTTTCGCGGAGCTGGGAAAGGAAGGCGTGCTGGCGCTGCTGGCGGATTCCACCAATGCGGAGCGTGCGGGCTACACCCAGACGGAGCAGACGGTGAACAATTCCTTGGATTCCCTGTTCATGAGGGCGGAGGGAAAGCGCATCATCGTGGCCACCTTCGCCTCCAGCATCAGCCGGGTGCAGATGATTATCAACTGCGCGGTGAAATACGGCAGGAAGGTAGCCCTTTCCGGCCGCAGCATGCTCAACGTGATGGGCATTGCCGGCGAGCTGGGCTACCTGAACATTCCGGACGGCGTGCTCATCGACCTGAACCTGATCAACCGGTACGAAGCGGGACAGATTGTGCTCATCACAACGGGCAGCCAGGGCGAGCCCATGTCGGCCCTGACCCGCATGGCGTTTTCCGACCACCGGCAGGTGGCCATCAACCCCAATGATTTTATCATCATTTCGGCCCGTCCCATTCCCGGCAACGAGAAGACGGTGGGGGTTGTGGTGGATGAACTCTTAAAGCAGGGCTGTACGGTGATTTACGAATCCATGTACGAGGTGCATGTTTCCGGCCATGCCTGCCAGGAGGAGCTGAAGCTGATTCACGGCCTGACGAAACCCAAATATTTCATCCCGGTCCACGGCGAGCAGAAGCACCTGCGCAAGCACGCTGGTCTTGCCATGGCCATGGGCATGGCAAAGGAAAATATCTTCATCGGGGATATCGGCAATGTACTGGAGCTCCATGAGGATCACATGAAGCAGCTGGCGGACGTGCCCGCGGGCAGCGTGATGGTGGACGGCCTGGGCGTGGGCGATGTGGGCAGCATTGTGCTGCGGGACCGCAAGCACCTGGCCGAGGACGGCCTGATCGTGGCGGTGTGCTCCATCGAATCCGGCACAGGCCACGTGGTATCCGGCCCGGATATCGTCTCCAGAGGCTTTGTGTATGTGCGGGAGTCGGAAGCTCTTATGGACGAAGCCCGAAAGCTGGTGTATAATACCCTTGAGGCCTGTGCGGAAAACAAAGTGCGGGATTGGAGCGGGCTGAAGCAGAGCATCAAGGATGAGCTTTCCCGGTTCCTGTACCAGAAGACAAAGCGCAATCCCATGATCCTTCCCATCATCATGGAGGTGTGAGGAACAGGTTTTGCGGCAGGCCGGTTTGGCCGGTCCGGCTCTGAAGAGAGGGCGTTCCGGCCGGGGCGGCGGCACAGGGCTTTAGAGAGAGTAGGGAGGAGAGGTGAGGGGATTGCGGCGCAGGAGGATCTGGACGGTTTCCCCCCTGTTTTATCTGATGGCGGCGGCCATGCTGGTCATGGCGCTGGTCACCTACCGGTACAATAAAATTGCCTTTGCGGTGGAGATGACGGTATCCTGTCTGTCCATTCTGGCGGTAACCGCCTCGGATTTCCTGTTCCGGCGGAATGTGACCTCCACGGTGAAAACCGCCAAGAAGGTTCTGACGGCGGAAGAGGAATACGCCCTGGAGGAATTTGCCCTGCCGGTGGCCGTGGTGGCTCCTGCCGGGGATATCGTATGGGCCAACGAGGCGTTTGCGGCCTCGCTCTGCGGCGGCGGGAATTTTATGGGGGAAAATGTGCTCAAATACATCTATCCCAAAACCTTCCGGCAGGTCATGGGGGAAAAGGGCACGGCCATTGCCCACGGCGGCCGGGAGTACACGGTTTACGGCGCCAGGGCGGAGCGAGGCTATATCCTTTATTTTGTGGACGACACCTATTTCAAGGCGATTCACAAGGAGTACCGGGAAAAGCGCCCCGTGGTGTGCCTGGCGGCGTTCGACAACCGGGAGGAACTGGTGCGCGACAGCATGGGCGGGGAGGAATCCCGCATTGTGGGCGAGGTGGACACCGTGCTGCGCAACTGGGTGGTGGGTGAGCTGGACGGTTTTGTCCACCGCCTGTCCATCGGGCGCTACCTCTTCCTGACGGATGAGGCGCATATTGAAGAGGCGAAATCCCGGCGTTTCCAGGTACTGGACGAGGTGCGGGAGATCAAGAGCGCCAACAACAAGATGAGCGCCACCCTGTCCATTGGCGTGGGCCGGGGAGCGGAGGATCTGGCGGAGAGCGAACGCTGGGCCCGGCAGGCGCTGGACATGGCCCTGGGACGCGGCGGCGACCAGGTGGCTGTGAAGCAGAAGGGGGATACATACGAGTTTTTCGGCGGCCTTTCCAAGGGCGTTGAAAAACGGGATAAGGTGCGTACCCGCGTCATCGCGGCAACCCTTTCCGATCACATCAAGTCCAGCGACAGGGTGTTCATTATGGGACACAAGAATTCTGACCTGGACTGCATCGGCGCTGCGGTGGGCATGTGGGCGGCCATCCGGAAGGGCCTGGAGAAGCAGGCTTCCATAGTGGTCAACCGCAACCAGACCCTGGCAGGCGCGCTGATCGACAGCGTGGAGGAATCCTACGGCGAGGAGGAGCTTTTCATCAGCCCGCTGGAGGCCCTGCAGACGGCCACGGAACGCTCTCTGCTTATCGTGGTGGATACCCATTCGGTGAATTTTGTGGAGAGCCGGGAGCTGCTTGACAGGGTTCCCCGTACGGTGGTCATCGACCATCACCGCATGATGGTCACCCATATCAAGAACGCGCTGATTTTTTATCATGAACCCTATGCAAGTTCCGCTTCTGAAATGGTGACGGAGCTTGCGCAGTACATCAAATCCTCCTCCATCGACCCGGTGGACGCCCAGGCGCTGCTGGCGGGGATTATGCTGGATACCAAGAACTTTGTGCTGAAGACAGGCGTGCGCACCTTCGAGGCGTCGGCCTATCTGCGCAGGAGAGGGGCCGACACCGTGGCGGTGAAGAAGCTCTTTTCCAACACCCTGGAAACCTATAAACAAAAATCCCAGCTGGTTTCAGGGGCCGAAATATACAAGGGCTGCGCCATCGCCACCTCCAGCTGGGAGTTTGAAGATCTGCGGATCGCCTCGGCCCAGGCGGCGGATGAACTGCTGTCCATCCAAGGGGTGAAGGCGTCCTTCGTGCTGTACCGCACGGGTTCCGACGTGAACATATCCGCCAGGAGCCTGGGCGACGTGAACGTCCAGGTGATCCTGGAGGAGTTCGGCGGCGGCGGGCACTTTACCATGGCGGGCGCCCAGATCAAGAATATGACAATGAGCGACGCACGCAGGGCTTTGATCCGTGCGCTGGATGGAAAACTGGCCGAAATGACGGCCCAAAACTGAAACAGAGAATCAGGCAAAGCGCAGGGCCGCGCCCCGCGCCTGCCGGAAGGGCATGGTGATTGCAATGAAGGTTGTACTTTTGCAGGACGTGAAATCCGTAGGGAAAAAGGGGGAGCTGGTCAATGTTTCCGACGGCTATGGAAGGAATTTCCTGCTTCCCAGAAAGCTTGCCAAGGAGGCAAACGCCCAGGCGATGAACGAGCTGAAAAATGCCGAGGCCGCCAAAGAATTCAAAATCAAGACGGAGACCGAACAGGCCAATCAAAATGCGGAGAAGCTTTCCGGGAAAACCGTGAAGATTTATGCCAAAGCGGGCCAGGGCGGCAAGATTTTCGGTTCTGTAACCGCCAAGGAGCTGGCTGAGGAAATCGGCAAGCAGTTCGGTGTGGAGGTGGACAAGCGGAAGGTGGTGCTGGACGCGGATATCAAGGCGTTCGGAACCTTCGGCTTCGAGGTGAAATTCTATAACGGAATCACCACCACCATGAGCGTGGCTGTCTGTGAAAAAGAGTGAGCCTTCTCTGCACAGAGGCTCATGAAAATGCTGTTGGAGCGTAGGGCGGTCTGTGGCCGCCCTTCCTGTCTTCCCAGGGCGGAAAGGATACGTTCTGTGGGAGGAAAAAAACGCGGCGGGCGGAGCGGCGCCGGAAGGGGCGCCCCGTCCAATCAGGGCTTTGCGGAAGCCCCGCGGCCTGAGAAAGGAAGAAAGTTTTAAGAAATGGCTTTTGAGAGAGAATCCTTAGCGGCTCCCCAGGCGGCGCCCGGCATGGCGATGCCTTTCAGCCTGGAGGCGGAGCAGTCCGTGCTGGGCGCCATCCTTCTGGAATCCTCCTGTCTGCCCATCGTGACGGAGATTCTGCCCAGGCCGGACTATTTCTATGCGGTCAACAACCGCCTGATCTACGGGGCCATGCAGGAACTGTTTACTTTGGGCCGTCCGGTGGATTTTATCACCGTACTGGAAAAGCTGAAGGAAAACAGCGACTTTGAAGAGGCCACGGGCAAGGTGTACCTGACCCAGCTGGCGCAGATTGTCCCCTCCATTGCCAACGTGGAAATTTACGCCAACATTGTCCGGGACAAGTACGACGTGCGCACCCTGATGCAGGCCGCCCGCAGCATTCTGGACGACGCCAGCGAGGGCGCGGAGGAATCCAACCTGCTGCTGGACTCGGCGGAGCAGAAAATTTTCGATATCCGCCAGGGGAAGAGCATGCGGGGGCTGCAGCCAGTGCGGGAAATCCTGCTGGAGACCTTCGACCGCTTGGACAAGCTGAATTCCCCCGACAAGGACAAATACAGGGGCATCCCCACCGGCATCGGTGAACTGGACGCCACCATCACAGGCCTGAACCGGTCCGATCTCATCATTCTGGCGGCCCGTCCCGGCATGGGCAAAACAAGCTTTGCGCTTAATATCTGTCGTCATGTCTCCCTGACGGCAAAGCGCCGGGTGGCCTTCTTCTCTCTGGAAATGGGCAAGGAACAGCTGGTTTCCCGGCTGCTCTCCAGCGAATCCCTGGTGGAGGGCACGAAGCTCAGGGCCGGAGACCTTTCGGAGGGGGAGTGGACCCGGCTGGTGGAGGCCGGGGACATCCTTTCCAGGGCAGACCTCTATTTCGACGACAGCCCCGGCATCACTGTGCCGGAGATGAAGGCAAAGGTGCGCAGGCTTAAGGGCGTGGAGCTTATCGTGATCGACTACCTGCAGCTGATGAACAGCGCAAAGCGCATTGACAACCGCGTACAGGAAATTTCTGAAATTACCCGGAATCTGAAAATCATGGCCAAGGAGCTGAACGTGCCGGTAATCGCCCTTTCCCAGCTGGCCCGTGCCAGCGAGAAGCGTACCGACCACAGGCCCGTCCTCTCCGACCTGCGTGATTCCGGCTCCATCGAGCAGGACGCGGATATCGTGCTGTTCCTCTACCGGGACGACTATTATTCCAATTCCGAAGGCGGCGCGCCCGGCGAGGATGCGGACCAGAATAGCTGCGAATGCATCGTGGCCAAAAACCGCCACGGCGAATCGAAAGCCGTGCCCATGCACTGGCAGGGCGAGTTCATGCGCTTTACTTCCCGCGAGGTGATCCGGCATGAGTGATTTTCCGGAGCTGTCCGGGGCCGATTTTTCCGGGATTTCCCAGCGGGGAACCCTCGTGGTGGGGTTTTCCGGCGGCGCGGATTCCACGGTTCTGCTTCACTGCCTGCTGGAGGCAGCCGGCAGCCGGGACCGGATTGTGCTGGCCCATGTGAACCACGGCCTGCGCGGGGCGGAGGCGGACAGGGACGAGGCCTTCTGCCGGGAGCAGGCCGGAAAGCTGGGCGTCCGCTTTGCCTGCCTGCACACGGATGTGAAGGCCTTGGCCCGGCAGGAAGGCGTGAGCGTGGAAGTTTGCGGCAGAGAGGTGCGCTACCGCTTTTTTGAGTCCCTGCTGGAGGAGGGGGAAGGAACCATCCTCACCGCCCATCATGGGGACGACAATGCGGAAACCATGCTGATGAATCTGGTGCGGGGCACGTCTCTTCTGGGGCTTTGCGGCATTCCCAGACAGAGGGGCCGTATCCTGCGGCCGCTTCTGCGGGTCAGCCGGGAGGAAATTGAACAGTATTGCGTGGCCCGGGGGCTCGCCTATGTGACGGACAGCAGCAACCTGACGGACGAATACGTCAGAAACCGTATCCGGAACCGGGTGATGCCGCTGCTGCGGGAGGAAAACCCCAGGCTTTCCGAAGCAATGGGGCGCACGGCGGAAAGCCTGCGGCTGGTGCAGGAGTATCTGGACGGGGAAGCGGAAAAACTTCTTTCCGGCGCCGTCCGGGACGGAAAGCTGGAAACCGGACTCCTGCGGCAGGCCCATCCGGCTTTACGGCTGGAAGCGCTGAAGCTTTATTTGGAGGACCGCGGCTGCAGGGGCCTGGAAAAGCGGCATTTGGAAAGCGCGCAGTCTGTGGCTCTGCGGGGCGGGCGGTGTTCGCTGCCGGGCGGTTTTACGGCGGAGTGCGCCCAGAATCTGTTTTTTGCCTCTGCCCGGGACCAGGGGCAAACGGGGTTCTCGATCCCTGTTTTTGTGGGGAAAACAGTGCTGCCAAACGGGAAAATACTGATTTTGGAAAAGAAACCCTGCCCGGATCTGGAAAACGGAAGAAAAATTAATAATTTGTTGTTTAAAAATTCCTTTGACTATGCTACAATGACAGGAGTTTTCCTGGCCAGGACGAGAAGAGAGGGCGACAGGTTCACGCCTGTGGGAAGGCGTGTGACAAAAGGGCTCAAGCAGCTCTTTCAGGAACAGCGGGTTCCGGCCTCTCAGAGGGAAAACATGGTTCTGCTGGAATGCGGCGGGCAGATTGTCTTCTGTGAAGGCGTGGGCGTTGCGGAACCGTTCCGGATTACGCCGCGGACGGAAACGCTTGTGGCCGTAACGGTGAGTAACCCGCTGCAAGAGGGGAAAGCTTGAAGAGAGGATGGGTAATATGACGCCAAACATGGAAATGATGCAGGACATTGAAGAGGTGCTCTTCACCGAACGGCAGATCGCCGTTATTGTGGAGCGCATCGGCAAGGAAATTTCCCGGGATTACCGGGGCAAGAACCTGCTTCTTGTCAGTGTGCTCAAGGGCTCGGTCGTGTTCATGGCGGATTTGATGCGTTCCATCGATATCCCTGCCCGCATCGATTTTATGGCGACTTCCAGCTACGGCTCGGGAGTGAAAACCTCCGGAGTGGTAAAGATTGTGAAGGATCTGGATATAGAGCTGGAGGGATACGATATCGTGATTGTGGAGGATATTCTCGACAGTGGCAAAACGCTGAGCTACCTTTTGGATATTTTGCAGTCCAGAGGGCCGAGAAGCATCCGCATCTGCACCCTGTTCGACAAGCCGGAACGCCGTGAAGTGGATGTGCAGGCCACCTATACCGGCGCAGAGATTCCCGACGCCTTTATTGTGGGCTACGGTCTCGATTATGATGAAAAATACCGCAACCTGCCGTTCGTAGGCATACTGAAGCCCTCTGTCTACGAAACAGCGGGAGCGGATTGAGTTTAGGGGGACAAATTTTTGGACAGCAATAAAAAGAAACTGCGCAACCTGCTGCTGTATCTGGGAATTCCGATTGTGGTTCTGTTGATCATCGTCTTTCTGTTCAACAGGACGCCCCAGCAGGAAACCTACAAGTATTCCGATATTCTCAATTATTTCGAGTCGGGGCAGGTGACGTCCTACAGGCTGAACCTGGGTACGGGTGAAATGGTGCTGACGCTCAACGACGAGAAGAAGTCCACCGTGGGGTACGTTGTGCCCAGCGTGGACCTGTTCTACCGGAATGTGTCGGATTACATCACCGAGTATAACGACGCCCATCCCGATCAGAAGATGACCCAGGATATCATCCGGCCGGCGGAAACCAACTGGCTTTTGAGCTTCCTGCCAACCCTGATCCTGTTCGGCGGGCTCATCGTCTTCTGGGTGTTCATGATGCGCCGCCTGGGCAATTCCATGGGCGGCGGCGACAAGCAGATGAACTTCGGCAAGGCGAAGATCAAGCAGATGAGCGACGAGAAGCGCAAGACCACCTTTGCGGACGTGGCCGGCGCGGACGAGGAAAAAGAGGAACTGCGGGAGATTGTGGAGTTCCTGAAGAATCCCTCGAAATACAATACCCTGGGCGCACGCATCCCCAAGGGCGTGCTGCTGGTGGGCCCTCCCGGAACAGGTAAAACCCTGCTTGCCAGGGCTGTGGCCGGGGAGGCGGGCGTACCCTTCTTCTCCATCTCCGGCTCCGACTTTGTGGAGATGTTTGTGGGCGTGGGCGCTTCCCGTGTCCGCGACCTGTTCGACAAGGCCAAGAAAAACCATCCCTGCATCATCTTCATCGATGAGATCGACGCCGTGGGCCGCCAGAGAGGCGCAGGCCTGGGCGGCGGGCACGACGAGCGCGAACAGACGCTGAACCAGCTGCTGGTGGAGATGGACGGCTTCGGCGCCAACGAGGGCGTCATCATGATCGCCGCCACCAACCGCCCGGATATCCTGGATCCCGCCCTGATGCGTCCCGGCCGTTTCGACCGCCAGGTCATGGTGGGCTATCCCGATATCAAGGGCAGGGAAGAGATCCTGCGTGTGCACGCCAAAGGAAAACCCCTGGCGCCCGACGTGGTGCTCTCCACCATAGCCAAGTCTACCGCCGGGTTTACCGGCGCGGACCTGGAAAACCTTTTGAATGAAGCAGCCCTTCTGGCAGCCCGGAAAAACCACAAGGCCATCACCATGGAGGAGATCGAGGAAGCCACCATCAAGGTGGTGGTGGGTACGGAGAAGAAGAGCCGCGTCATGAGCGAAAAAGAGAAAAAGCTCACCGCATACCATGAGGCGGGCCATGCCATTGCCACTTACTACTGCAAATCCCAGGACCCGGTGCATCAGATATCCATCATCCCCAGAGGGATGGCGGGCGGTTATACCATGCACCTGCCCACGGAGGACCGTTCCTATAAGAGCCGCAACGAAATGAAGGAAGAGCTGGTTGTGCTGCTGGGCGGCCGCGTGGCGGAGGCCCTAGTGCTGGACGATATCTCTACCGGCGCGTCCAACGACATCGAGCGGGCCACAAAGATTGCCCGCGCCATGGTGATGAAGTACGGCATGAGCGAAAAGCTGGGTCCCATCACCTACGGCACCGACGAGTCGAACCCCTTCCTTGGGAAGGAAATGGGCCATGTCAGCAACTATTCCGAGCAGACCGCTTCGGAGATCGACGAGGAAATTCAAACCATCATTTCCACCGCTTACGACAAGACGGAGCAGATTCTGAAGGAGCATATCGATGAACTGCACCGCCTGGCGGGCGTACTGTACGAAAAGGAAAAGCTGGATGGAAGCGAATTCCAGCAGGTTATGGACGGCAGTCTGCTGCCGGGCGGCACGGCGGCCGTCGGCGAGCTGGGGGCAAGCGCCTCCCGGAGCGCAGCAGACCTGCCCTTCGGGGAAGAAGGCGGCGTTCCTCAGCCGGAGGTCCCCAGATCCATCGGGCCGGAAGGACCGTCGGACGGCGGCAAATAAGCCAAGTCGTCGGGGAGCGGGCTAAACGTTTGAAGGAGTCCGAAGCCGGAATAAAAGTCTTTTGCCTCCTTTTCTTCAGAAAAGGAGGAGGGCGGCAACACTTGAACAGTTCTACTGCAAGTAAGGGGAATGGATACATTCCCTTTCTTGCTGTTTACAGACAGCCTCCAGCGGCAATGCTATAGCAGGCAATAGAAATTTCCGGGCAGAATTCTGCCGCGAGAAAGGAAAGGTAGATTCATGGCCAAAAAACAGACCTACGGCAACGAGAGCATACAGAGCCTGAAGGGCGCGGACCGGGTCCGGCTGCGTCCGGCTGTCATCTTCGGTTCGGACGGCATCGACGGCTGTCAGCATTCCATCTTTGAAATCCTCTCCAATTCCATCGACGAAGCAAGGCAGGGCTTCGGCAGGGAAATCTCCATTACCCGGTTTCTGGACCATTCCGTGCAGGTGGAGGACCACGGCCGGGGCATCCCGGTGGACTACAACCCCAAGGAGGAACGCTATAACTGGGAGCTGGTCTTCTGTGAGCTGTACGCCGGCGGCAAGTACAATAACGATTCCGGCGAAAGCTATGAATACTCCCTGGGCCTCAACGGCCTGGGCCTTTGCTCCACCCAGTACGCCTCGGAATATATGGATGTGGACATCCGCCGGGACGGCTTCCGCTACACCCTGCATTTTGAACACGGGGAGAATGTGGGCGGCTTGCGGAAGGAACCCTATGCCAAAAAGGATACCGGCTCCCTCATCAAATGGAAGCCTGACCTTCAGGTGTTCACCGACATCCAGGTGGAGACGGATTATTATCTGGACATCCTGAAGCGGCAGGCTGTGGTCAATGCGGGGATCACCTTCCATTTCAGAAACGAGACCGCGCCCGGCAAATTTGAAACCACGGATTTCTGCTACGAAAACGGCATCCTGGACCACGCCAAGGAGCTGGCTGGCGAGGACTTCCTCACGCCCGTGCAGCTCTGGCAGAGCGAGAAGAAGGTGCGGGACCGGGCGGACATGCCCCTTTACAACACGAAGATCAACGTGGCGGCGGCTTTTTCCAACCGCACCCATGTGGCGGAATATTACCACAATTCCAGCTGGCTGGAGCACGGCGGCGCGCCGGACAAGGCTGTGCGCAACGCCTTTGTCTATCAGATCGACGCCTATTTGAAGCAGAACAACAAGTATACGAAAAGTGAGAGCAAGATTACCTATCAGGATGTGGAGGACTGCCTGATCATTGTGATCTCCTCCTTCTCCACCCAGACCTCTTATGAAAATCAGACCAAAAAGGCCATTACCAACAAGGGCATCCAGGATGCAATGGTGGAAATGCTCCGCCACAATCTGGAGGTCTACTTTATCGAGAACCCCATGGATGCGGAGAAAATTGCAAACCAGGTGCTGGTGAACAAGCGCAGCCGGGAGGACGCGGAGAAGACGCGCCTGAACCTGAAGACAAAGCTCACCGGAAAGATGGACATCACGGGCAGGGTGGCGAAATTTGTAGACTGCCGCAGCAAGGACGTGAACGAACGCGAGCTGTTCATCGTGGAGGGCGATTCCGCCCTGGGCGCGGTGAAGCAGGCCCGGGATTCCAATTTCCAGGCCGTCATGCCCATCCGCGGCAAGATACTGAACTGCCTGAAGGCGGATTACGACAAGATTTTCAAGAGCGAAATCATCACCGACCTGATCAAAGTGCTGGGCTGCGGCGTGCAGGTGAAAAGCAGGGCCAATAAGAATCTGGCCACCTTTGACATGGAAAACCTGCGGTGGAGCAAGGTCATCCTGTGTACCGACGCAGACGTGGACGGTTTCCAGATCCGCGTGCTGCTTTTGACCATGCTTTACCGGCTGACCCCGGCGCTCATCGAGCAGGGCAAGGTGTATATAGTAGAATCCCCCCTGTATGAGATCAATTCCCGGGACGAGACCTACTTTGCCTATGATGAGGCGGAAAAGGCGGAGTTCCTGAAAAAGCTGGAGGGCCAGAAGTATACCATCCAGCGCTCCAAGGGACTGGGCGAAAACGAGCCCGACATGATGAACCTGACCACCATGAACCCCAAGACCCGGCGGCTCATCAAGGTACTGCCCGGCGATGCGTCGTATGCCTCCTATATGTTCGATATCATGCAGGGCGACAATCTGGCGGGCCGCAAGGAATATATCGCCGAGCACGGCGCGGAATACACCGACGAGCTGGACGTGAGCTGACTTCCTTTTCTGAAGAAAAGGAAGCAAAAGACTTTTCATCCGGCTCCGGACTCCTTCAAATGTTAAGCCCGCTCCCCGATGCCTCTACCTTTCTGAAGAAAGGTAGGACCAAAGACTTTTCATCCGGCCTCGGACTCCTTCAAATGTTAAGCCCGCTCCCCGATGCCTCTACCTTTCTGAAGAAAGGTAGGACCAAAGACTTTTCATCCGGCCTCGGACTCCTTCAAACGTTAAGCCCGTTCCCCGATGCCAGTGCTTGCTGGAAAAAAGAATAAAAAGTTTTGCTCAAGCTTTTTCAAAAGCTTGCAGGGTTTGGGACGGCGTCCCAAGGTCCTGATTCCTGTGTGAAAGCCAGGAAAGAGAGGAAACCATCCCAAAGAGGAGAGTTTGGAATATGCCTAAATCCAAAAAAGAAAGAAAGAGCGGCGGAACTTCCAAGGCCCACGGCTACATTGCCGGGGCCGGAGAGATTGTGGAGCAGGACGTGGGGGAAACCCTGCGGAAAAACTACATGCCTTACGCCATGAGCGTCATTCTGTCCCGGGCCATCCCGGAGATCGACGGCTTTAAACCCTCCCATCGGAAGCTGCTGTATACCATGTACAAGATGGGGCTTTTGGGCTCTGCCAGGACCAAGAGCGCCAACATCGTGGGCCAGACCATGAAGCTGAATCCCCACGGCGACTCCGCCATCTACGATACCATGGTGCGTTTGTCCAGGGGGTACGAGGCCCTGCTTCATCCCTTTGTGGATTCCAAGGGGAACTTCGGGAAATTCTATTCCCGGGATATGGCCTGGGCCGCCTCCCGTTACACGGAGGCCAAGCTGGACGAAATCTGCAAAGAGCTGTTTAAGGATATCGATAAGGATACCGTGGACTTTGCGGACAACTACGACAACACCACAAAAGAACCCACCCTGCTGCCCGCCACATTCCCCACGGTGCTGGTAAACGCCAACACGGGCATTGCCGTGGGCATGGCCAGCAATATCTGTCCCTTCAACCTCAGTGAGGTGTGCAATACCGCCATCGCCCTGATGCGGGATCCGGACGCGGACCTGTTTGAGACGCTGCAGGCCCCGGATTTTCCCGGCGGCGGCCAGCTGATTTTTGACCGGGAAGTGATGGAGAAAATCTATCAGACCGGACGGGGCAGCTTCCGGGTGCGCAGCCGCTACGCCTATGACAAGGCCGCAGGCTGTATCGACGTCACCCAAATCCCTCCTTCCACCACAGTGGAGGTCATTGTGGAAAAGGTGGTGGATCTGGTCAAGCAGAACCGCCTCAAGGAGATTTCCGACATCCGGGACGAGACGGACCTGGACGGCCTGAAGATCACCATTGACCTGAAACGCGGCGTAGACCCGGATAAGCTGATGCAGAAGCTTTTCAAGCTCACCACACTGGAGGACAGCTTCGGCTGCAATTTCAACGTGCTGGTGGGCGGTGTGCCCCGGGTGCTGGGGGTGCGGGAGCTGTTGGAGGAGTGGACGGCCTTCCGCGTGGAGTGCGTCCGCCGCCGCACCCACTACGATTTGCGGAAGAAAAAGGAAAAGCTGCACCTCCTGCTGGGCCTGCAGACCATCCTGCTAGATATCGACAAGGCTGTCCGCATCGTGCGGGAGACCGAGGAGGAGAGCGAGGTGGTGCCGAACCTGATGATCGGCTTCGGCATCGATGAAGTTCAGGCGGAATATGTGGCGGAGATCAAGCTGCGCCATTTGAACCGGGAATATATTTTAAAGCGCACCGAGGAGACCGACAGCCTGAAAGAGGAGATCGGAGAGCTGGAAGGAATTTTGGGTTCCAAATCCAAGGTGAAATCCATCATCATCCGGGAGCTGGAGGAGGTGGCGAAGAAGTACGGCAAGCCCCGCCGCACCATGATCCTCTACGCCGACGAGGTGGAAGAGGCGGAAGTGGTGGAGGAAACACCGGATTACCCGGTGAACCTGTTCTTCACCAGGGAAGGCTATTTTAAGAAGATCACCCCCCAGTCCCTGCGCATGAGCGGCGAGCAGAAACTCAAAGAGGGGGACGAGATCGCCCAGCAGCTGGAGGACACCAACAGCACGGACCTGCTGTTTTTCTCCGACCGCTGCCAGGTATACAAGCTGAAGGCCTCTGATTTCGACGACACCAAGGCAAGCGTCCTGGGCGAATACATCCCGGCCAAGGCCCAAATGGACGAGGGAGAACGGGCCGTCTACCTGGCGCCCACCAAGGATTATGCGGGCTTCCTGCTGTTTTTCTTCGAAAACGGCAAGGCCGCCAAGGTGGAGATGAGCGCCTACCAGACGAAGACGAACCGGAAAAAGCTGATCAGCGCCTACAGCGACAAATCCCCCCTGGCAACTGCTCTCTATTTGCGGGAGGACTGTGAGGTGCTGCTTACAGCTTCCTCCGGCAGGATGCTGCTGTTCCACACGGGTCTCATTCAGCCCAAGGCCACCAAGAGCACCCAGGGAGTACAGGCCATGAACCTGAAAAAGGGCCAGCGGGTGATGGGGGCCGTTGTCTATGAGGAGGGGATGCTGCAGAACCCCTCCCGCTATAAAAAGAAGCTCCCCGCCCTGGGCGCCCTGCCCACGGAGGAAGAGACCGCCGGAGAACAGATGACCATATAAAAGCCACAGACCCCCCACGGCCCTGCCAAAACGGCAGGGCCGTGGGGGGTCTGCCGTCTGGAGCCGAGTTCCGCTCCAGAGAAAGGAACATGCCCTTTTTCTTGGTTCTTCCTTTCGGAAAGGAGTTTGTTTCACGGACAACATAAAAGAAATAATGGGGAAATTTGATGTGAGCCTAATCCGGGCAAAGCTTTTCAGCCGGATGCTGCCGCTGCGGCCAGTGGGAGAAAGAGGGGAAAGACACAGGAGGCAAGCCTGTTGAGCTTGGACTGGGGAAGCTTAAATGTCGAGATAGATCCACCCCAGGCTTGCAAAGATAAGGAGGTTTCTGTATGATAGAGAAAACAGGTATTTGAAGTGGAAAAGCCAGTTGGGGTTGACGGGTGACGTGCCTGCATCGCTGTTTTCCCCGGAACACCGGCTTATGCCGGGCTTCCGTATCAAATGCCGTCTGCCAGACTTTCGACGCCGGCTAAAATCTGAAGAGCAGGGAAGCCCGCGTTCTGTCAGATCTTCCCAGCCATAGGGCGGGGCTTGAAAGGCGGTTGTCTCTCATGAAACATTTTGAACGGGATTTTGCAAGGAGGAACATCCGGGGGAACAAAAGGCATTTTGCCGCCGTTTTTTCCTCCCTGCTCTTGATGGCGCTGCTTTTGGAATTCTCCTTTGGTTTCCTGGCAAGCATGCGGCACACCGTGACAGAGCAGCTGTTCCGTACCTATGGGCAGTGGCGGTTCGCCGTGGTGAGCAATTATCAGGAAAAAGTGATCCCGTCCCAGGTGGAAGCGCTTCCGGCAGCCAAACAGACCGGAGTGGTACGGGCGTACGCCTCTACCTGGGACGGCCTGGTGCTGGGCACCGTCGACGAGGCGGCGGCCGGGCTGGGCAGGCTGGAATATCTGGAGGGCAGGCCGCCGGAGACGGCGGAGGAAATCGCCATGGAGGCCCAAACCCTGTCCCGGCTGGGGTACTCCTATGAGCTGGGGCAGCGCATTTCCGTGAAAGCGGAGGGCTACCCCGATGAGAATGGGAAAAGCGTGCCGGTGGAGGAGGACTTTGTCCTGACCGGCGTACTGCGGGATACTTTTGCCGCCTGGGTTCCCCAGGTGAGGGAAAAATGCCCTTCTCTGATTGTCAGCAGAGAATGGGCGCTCCGCTTTCCGGGGACAGCCCTGTCCACGGTTCTGGCCGACGCCGGGAAGGAATTTGGAAAGCAGGCGGAGGAAGCGGGAATTGCCGCCGGCATCTACGAAAACAGGGAGGCCTACCCCAAGGAGACCATAGGCTCCGCCCTGTTCCTGTTCCGCAGCCTGATTGGGATGGTTTCCGTGGTTTCCCTGGGGATTTTGATCGTGGTGATGGTTCTTTCGGTGCGCAAGCGCGCCGCCCTTTGGGAAAGCCTGCGGAAGCTGGGCGCGGACAGGGAAAGGCTGCGGAACATCCTGTTCTGGGAGAGCGGCTTCCTCTCGCTGTCGGCGGTGCCGCTGGGCCTGCTGCTGGGCTTTGGCGCGGCCGCAGGGCTGATTCTGGTATTCGGGCCCAATTGGCATATGGAATACGGCATTTCACCGGCGGATGCGCTGCTCCCGGCGGGACTTGCCGCTGCCGCCGTCTGTCTGGGAACAGCGTTTTCCCTTTTGGGCCTTCCGCGTGGGGAAAAAAGGAAGGGCAGGCCCAAAAAGCAGCGCGCCCCCCGGCGTTATGCGCCCTTAAAGCGTCTCAACGCGTTGGTGATAGCGGCCCGTTTCATGAAATCCCGTCTGGGTTATACGCTGGCGATTTTTTTCTTGCTGCTCAGCTGCACGCTGCTTGCCGCGTTTGTGGCCAACAACCTTTCGGAAGAAATTGCCGTCTATGGCAATATGACAGGCTATTTTACAAATTGCGATTACGTGGTGGAAGCGCCACCTGGCCGGGAGCTTTCCCCGCTGGGAGAAAACACCCTCCAGGCGGTGGGCGGGGTTTCCGGCGTGGAGGCCTGCTATGCCTACCGGCTTTCCCGTAGAGATTCGGGGGTGTTTTGCGTGGATCTCACAGGGCTGGAGGAGAACCCGTACCTCACCTGCCTGGATGACCAGGAACGCTGCGTCAGGGCAGTGCGGGAGCTGATGGACCGGGTGGAGGAGACGCGGCAGAAAATTCTGGAACAGGGAAACCGGGAAGCGGTTTCGGAGCAGGAGCTTTTCCAGAATACAAAGACGCTCCATTGGGAACAAATGCCGTCCGCCCTGTCCGATTACCCTGTGGATCTGCTGGGGGTGGATCCGGACCATGAAGGGGAACGGTTCCTGCGGGCGGTACAGGAGGGGACAGTGGATCGGGAGGCCTTCCGCCGGGGGGAGGAATGCATCCTGTATCTGCCCGCGGCTTCAAAGGAACCCTGGAACGACACGGGAGCAGAAGAGGGCGCTCCGGATTACTGGAGCGCCGTGGGAGGGACGTATCGATTCTCGACGGATCTCTATGCGCTGGGGGAAGAAAACCCCAATCCGGCCAAGGGGATTGCGCTGATCGAGGAAACCTCTGTTCAGCCGGGGGACTTTATCGCCGTGCGCTGCGGTTCGGAGCAAAAGCAGGTCCGGGTAGGGGGAATCATCCGGAAGATGGAGCGTTCCGACATCTTTTATCCAAGCCTGTCTCAGCCCTTTCAGGTGGTATGCTCACCCAGCTTTATGGACAGCTTTCAGGAATATTCCGGGAAGGGCGGCTGCCAGCTTCTCACGGTAAAAACCAATTCCCTCGCCGGGTATTCTGCAACGGATAAGGTCATGAGCCAGCTTGTGGCCTCCAGAAGCGGCGGATACCTGCTGACCAACAGGCGGCTGGAGCTGGAGCAGAAAAGCCAGGATTTGGCGTCCAAGGTGCTGATGGAAGCGCTGTTTCTGGTACTGTACTGTGCAGCTGCCTTCACGGTGCTGGGCATTCTGTTTTCCTCTTCCCTGGACAGGAACCGCAGCCGAATTGCCCTCTACCGGTCCCTGGGCCTGGAAACAGGGATCCTCAAGCGCAGCTATCTGGCGGAAATTCTGCTCTTGTCTCTGGGCGCGGTAATCCTGACACAGCTTGTCCTTCTGGTGCAGTGGGCCATCCGGGAAGCTTCGTTCGTCGGCACGGAAAGAGGGATTCTTAGCTATCTTTTTACCCTTTCTGCCGAAAATTTTCTTTGGCTTCCCTATCTGGGCTGCCTGCTCCTGCTGTTTGGGGGCGTTTTTCTCAGTTACTACCGTCCCTTGCAGGGCTTTTTCCGGGAAAATTTTCTGGAAGCGCTGAAATAACGGGAATGGCACGGAAGAATCCGCAGGATATACGAAAGGAATGACGGCTGATGGACTGTATGAAGATGACCGGGGTCAGCAAGGCCTATCAAAATGGCAGTGAAAAGCTGTATGCGCTTCGGGATGTAAACCTCGTCATTGAGGAGGGAACCTTTACTGCCGTCATGGGACGCAGCGGCAGCGGGAAAACCACCCTGCTGAATATGATGGGCGCTTTGGACCAGCCTACCCAGGGGCAGGTGCTGTTTCTGGGCAAGGACCTGGGCGCTATGCAGGAAAAGGAGCTGGCGGCGCTCCGGCGCAGGGAGATCGGCTTTGTGTTCCAAAAATACCAGCTTTTGGAAGAGTACGATCTTTGGGATAATATTTGTGTGCCCATCTATTTGGACCACCGGGAACCGGACCGGGCCTACCTGGAAAAAATTCTCCAGGTATTCGGACTTTCGGAACGAAAGCATGCCTTTCCCAGCCAGCTTTCCGGCGGCCAGCAGCAGCGGGTAGCCATTGCCAGGGCCCTTGCCATACGTCCGGTTTTGATTCTGGCGGATGAACCCACCGGCAATCTGGATTACAAAACCGGACAGGAGGTGCTGGGACTTCTAAGGCTTTCCCAAAGGGAACTTGGACGGACGGTGGTTATGGTTACACATGACCGGGAATCTGCCGCACTGTGCGACAGGGTAGTGACGATTGAAGACGGCCGGATCGTGTGCTGAAGATTTTTATGCCGCGGGTGTTGGGGGATTTGACTTTTTCCCGCGGCCGCGGTCCTGGCTTCTTTTAAAAAAGGAAAGTATTCGCCCACCTTTTTCAAAAGGCGGCGGAGTACCGGGGCAAAGCCTCGGCTCGCAGAAGATGGCCGAGCGGAAGAAAAGTCATCTTCTGCTCTCGTTTTCCTTTGCCCTGAGATTTATCCCGCAAATTCGATTGTGATATCTCCGTTGTTGTTTGCCACGGTCAGCGCCTTGGGTGCTCCGTCCTTTTTAGAAGGCAGGTTGCTCTCCCCTTTTTTACTCTCGCAGGAGATGGAAAACTCCTCATAGCTCCCGGCCACTGTGCCGCGGATATCCCCGTTCTTAGCCTTCAGGTCCAGAGCATTTCCCACGCCCAGCTTTTCAAAGCGGATATCGCCGTTGTTGGCGGAAAGGGAAAGGCTGCCGGTCACCTCCAGCGCCGGAAGAAGGAGATCCCCATTGGTGGTGGAGAGCGTCAGTGACGACAGAAGCCCGCTGGGAATGCGCAGCAGGATTTTCCGGTTGGCGGCATCTGCCTTGCCTCCGAAATAGTCGGTCCAGTTTTTGTCGTTTTTGGCGGCCATGGTCAGGACATTGTCCTGAGAAACTGATATGCTGTATCCCTCTTTTTCGCTCTCGGCATATTCCAGGGAAATCTGCTGGTCCTGGGAGAGGGCCACTTCAATTTCCCGGTCCCGAACCTGAATTTGGATTTCTTTCACCTGCGTTCCGTCTGCCGTATAGCTGGATTTTTGAAACTCTCCGCTGCCGGAAGAGCACCCGGCAAGCATCCCGGCCGCGAACAGGATGCAGAGGCATGCGATGGAAAGCCGGGCGGTATTGTTGCGTTTTTTCATTTTGGAAAATTTCATCATAAATCTGTTCCTCCTGGTTTTGAGAAAGTTGATATTGACGTTTCTCTGTGTTAGGATAAGCATAAACCTTTGTGCTGCACAAAGGTCAAGGGGGAAGAAAAGCTTTGGAAAATTATTTTACTGTGGGGGAGACGGCAAAAATAGTCAAAACCACCAGTGAAACCCTGCGGCATTACGACCGGATCGGCCTGGTAAAGCCCAGCAGGAAAGAGGAATGGACCGGCTACCGGTATTATTCCAAGCAGGATATCGTCCGGCTGAACACCATCCGTGCCCTGCGGAGCATGGAGCTATCCCTGGGGGAAATTCGGGAGGTGCTGGAATATGACGACCTTCAGAAAATTGTGGGATTTTTGGAAAGGGCGGAGCGGAAGGCGGACGAAAAGATAGCTGAGCTTCAGTATTGCAAAGCTAAAATCCAATTGGCCAGGAAGGATTACGAGAAGAAGCGGCAGGGCCGGCAGCCTGTGGACGGCCCGTTTCTGCAGGAATTCCCGGAGCGTGTGATCCTGCTGTCCCACACGCTGGAGGCCCCTACGCTGGAAAACCTGTGGGATTATCTGCGGCATTTTTACGACCAGATCGATCCTGCAGAAAGGGAATGGTACGATTTTGAGGATGTGGCGGGAATTTACACAAGGGAGGGAAGTTCGCGTCTTTTTGCGGTGTGCATCCGCCATGGGGAAGCCCAAAGTCTCTTGACCCTGCCTGCGGGCGCGTACCTGTGCGCGGACTGCACCGAGGAAAACAGAGGGGCTGTAGTGGACGGGCTGATGAGAACGGCCCGCCAGGCATATGGGGCAGAGCCGGAATTTACCGTGCAGCTCATTGTGGTTTCCGGCATTTTGCAGTGGAATTATCAGGCGCAGGTCTATTTGGGAAATCCATAAGGAGGAATTTTTTATGAAATATAAAAATCCGATCATCCCGGGCTTTTACCCGGACCCCAGCATCTGCAGGGCGGGGGAGGACTACTATCTCGTCAACAGCTCCTTTGAATTTTTTCCGGGCGTTCCGCTGTTTCACAGCAGGGATCTGGTAAACTGGGAACAGCTGGGTTATGTGCTGACCCGGAAAAGCCAGCTGGATTTGACGGAATGCCGCACTTCCGGCGGCATCTACGCGCCCACGCTGCGCTGCCATAACGGCAGGTTCTACATGGTGACCACCAACGTGAGCCACGGCGGGAACTTCTACGTGTGGACCGACGATATCCGGGGAGAATGGTCCGATCCGGTTTTTGTAAAACAGGGCGGCATCGACCCCTCCCTGTTCTGGGACGAGGACGGCACGGTCTATTTCCAGAGCACTCATTCCGACGGGGCGGGCAGCCAGTGTATCGGCCAGTGCACCATTGATATTGAGACAGGGGAGATGCTTACGCCCACCCGCCCCATCTGGTACGGCACCGGCGGCAAATGCCCAGAAGGGCCCCATCTCTATAAAATCGGCGGTTACTATTACCTGATGATCGCCGAGGGAGGAACGGAATACGGGCACATGGAGACCATAGCCCGGTCCTGCAGTCCCTGGGGCCCCTTTGAAAGCTGCCCCGGGAACCCAATTTTGACCCACCGCGATGTGAATCCCCGGTTTGGGGAATTTCAGGCTCTGGGCCATGGAGATTTGACCACGGACACGGTTGGCAACTGGTGGATTGTGTTCCATGCCATCCGTCCCTCCCAGTTCATGCTGCACCATATCGGCCGGGAGACCATGATCGCCCCCGTGACCTTTGACGGAGATGGCTGGCCTGTAGTGAATCACGGCAGGCCCATCACCCAGGAGATGGAGGGCCCCGGCTGCGCAGAATCCGGAAAGGACGGATTTGCCCGTCAGAACAGTTTTTTCCAGGAGGAAGATTTCACGGCGGAAAGCGCCCTGTCCTGCAAGTGGGCCTGTCTCCGCAACCCTGAAACGGGAAGCACGGCGCTGGAAAACGGCCTGGTGCTCACTGCCGGAGAGAACGGCCTGGAAAGCGCGGGGGCTCCCGCCTTTATAGGGCGCAGGCAGCAGCATTTTGAGGCCGCTGCGGAAACCCTGCTGGATTTCTGCCCCGACGCAGAGCAGGCGGAGGCCGGCATCACCGTGTTCCACACCCGGGAGCACCATTACGACTTGCTTCTCACCCGCCGGGAAGGAAGGCGGGCCGCGGTTCTGCGCCGCCGGGTGTGCGACCTGCTGGTGGAGTCTGCGCCCGTCTTTCTGCCGGAGGAGGGGAAGCTGCGGCTGAGGGTTGAGGCCTCCCGGCTGCAGTACCGGTTTTTCGCCGGGCCGGAGGACGGCGGCCTGTCTCCCGCAGGGGAGGGCTGTACCCAGCTTCTCTCCACCGAGTGCATGAACTGCACCTTTACCGGCTGTTTTATCGGGCTGTTTTGCCAGGGAGAGCCGGGGACAAAGGCCCGGTTTGAACGTTTTTCCTATCGGCCGGAATAAGGCTGGTTCAGCCGGGCCTTTCACGGAAGACCGGTATTCTCCGGCCTTCCGCCATGACAAAAAAAGCTGTCCCCGCCCACCGGCATTCCGGTTTTGCGGGGACAGCTTTTTCTTTCAGGGATCGGGGCTGTTACAGCTGCGGCGGGGGCTAGGCCTTCTTTTTGACGTTTTTCCGGTACAGAAGGCTCAGCCCTTCCAGCATCAGGTTTTCGTCGTAGAAAATTTTGCGCTTGCAATAGGGCGCCACCGTACCCATCAGCCCGCCGGTGGCCACGGCGGTGACGGGCTCGCCCAGTTCCTCTTCCACCCGGTCGATCAGGCCGTCCAGCATGGCGGCATTGCTGTAAACCGCGCCCGCCTGCATGCAGTCCACCGTGTTGGTGCCGATCAGCCGTTCCGGCGCGCCCAGGTGGATGTATGGCAGCTGGGCGGCACGGGCGCTGAGGGCGTCCACGGAAAGGCGCAGGCCGGGGATAATCATGCCCCCCAGGTAGCTGCCCCGCCGGTCCACCACAGAGAGAGTGGTGGCGGTGCCCATGTCGAAGATCACCAGGGGAGGCTTGTATTTGGCAAGGGCCGCCACTGCGTCCACCACCAGGTCCGCGCCCAGCTGGGCCGGGTTGTCCGTGCGGATGTCCAGGCCGGTTTTGATGCCCGTTCCCACTGCCAGAAAGCTCTTTCCGGTCAGCCGCTCCATGGCGTTTTTCATCACGATGCGCAGCTCGGGCACCACGCTGGAAAGAATGCCCCCTTCCAACGACGCGGGATCGACGCCCTGGTTTCGGAGCAGGCCGTCGATCAGCAGCAAGTATTCGTCGGCGGTTTTATCCCGGTCGCTGCGGATCCGCAGCGTGAATTCTATGTGATCTCCTTTGAGGCAGCCCAGCACGGTGTTGGTGTTGCCCACATCGATGGCCAATATCATGAAACTCGTTCCTTTCCGGCGCGCCCTGCGCCGCAGAATCCGGCGGCCTTGGTCACCGCCAGGCAGATGGCCGTGGTAAGCGCCACGGCCGCTATGGTCTCCGGCACGCCGTTTGCCAGCACAATGCCGAGGATGGCGCCGCTCACCAGGTCGTGGGAGATGCCCTGGGCCGCGGCAAAGGCCCCGGAAAGCACGGTGCCCATCAGGCCCATCACCAACCCGGTGTTTACGACGGCCCCGAAGGCCCCCGCCAGGGCATAAGAGATGGTGCGGCTCAGGGAGCTGCTGCCGAAAAGCTTCTGCACGCCGGCCGCTGCAAAATAGGGCACAATTCCCACCAAAATGCGGGGCGCAAAGCAGATCACAAGGGCCCACGGGCTGCCGGAGGCCGTGCCGGGAAGCGGCACGAAGGGGGAGAAGGCAAAGCTCAGCAGGCTGGGGGCCATGGTGTTCTTCACCAGGCTGGTCAGTCCAAACAGGAACCCGAAGAACGCGCCCTTTTTGGGTCCCAGCAGCACGGAACCGATGATTACCGGCACATGCAGGATCGTGGCCTTGATGATGGGCAGGTCGATGAGTCCCAGCGGGGTAAAGGCCATCAGCAGGATGACCGCCGTGAACAGGGACGTGAGCACCAACTCCCGGGCGGAATGGGTGGGGCTTGCTTGCGTTTTCATATTCAATTACCTCCTGCTGCTGTTCCGTGTCAGCCGGATACAGCGCATATCGTTGTGCCTTCCCACAGCGCCGCGCTTCCTGTGCCCGATCCTGCCCGGAATTTCCGGTACAGGTCAGGCGAAGGCGGCAAAGGGGCCGGCAGCTTCATTATAGTGTGTTTTTTGGGGGAATACAAGGGACTTTTTCGGACGGCTTTCTTTACTTTGCCTATGAAATTTGCTATACTTTTCACAAAAGTAAGCCGGTCGGAGCGGCGGAGGGGGAATTTTTTTGGATCGGAAAAAAACAGTGGTTCTCTGCGTGACCGGCGGTATCGCCTGCTATAAATCCGCCATGCTGGCGTCCCTGTTGGTAAAGCGCGGCTATGACGTGGAGGTGGTAATGACCCGGAACGCCACGGAGTTCATCGGCCCCCACACCTTTGATTCCCTGACCCACAACCGCACCATGGTGGATACCTTTGATCGGAATTTTCAAAACCATGTGGAGCACGTGGCCCTGGCGGACAAGGCGGACCTGCTGATCGTAGCGCCCGCCACAGCCAACGTGCTGGCCAAAGCCGCCCATGGCATAGCGGACGATATGCTCACCACCACGATTCTTGCCTGCGGCTGCCCCAAGCTGGCCGCTCCGGCCATGAACACCCGCATGTATGAAAACCCTGTCACCCAGGACAATCTGGAAACCCTGCGGCGCTACGGCTGGCAGGTCATCGAGCCCAAGAGCGGACGCCTGGCCTGCGGGGCCGTGGGCATGGGCAAGATGCCGGAACCGGAGGAGCTGCTGGAAGCGGTGGACCACGCGGTGCGGTATGAGAAGGATCTGGCCGGTCTCAGGCTGCTGGTGACCGCAGGGCCCACCCGGGAGGCCCTGGACCCGGTGCGGTTTTTATCCAACCACTCCAGCGGGAAGATGGGCTATGCCGTCGCCCGCGCAGCCTCGGACCGGGGCGCGGAAGTGACGCTGGTCACCGGCCCCACTGCGCTGAAGCCCCCTGCTTTTGTGGAGACGGTGGAGGTAACCAGCGCCCAGGAGATGTTCGACGCCGTGACGCGGCGGGCGCAGGAGCAGGATATCATTGTAAAGGCTGCCGCCGTAGCGGATTACCGGCCGGCGGAGTACTCGGAAAACAAGCTGAAAAAAGGGGAGGGAGACCCGCTTTCCCTGCCCCTGGAACGCACCCGGGATATCCTCCTTTGGCTGGGGGAACATAAAAAGCCGGGCCAGTTCCTGTGCGGCTTCAGCATGGAGACGGAGCGCCTGTTGGAAAACAGCCGGAAAAAGCTAAAGAAAAAGAATCTGGATATGGTCGCCGCCAACAGCCTGAATGAGGCGGGGGCGGGATTCGGCGGCTCCACAAACGTGCTCACCCTTATCACCGCGGACAGCGAGGAACAGCTTCCCCTGCTGAGTAAGGAGGAGGCCGCCCACCGGCTGCTGGATGGGATTTTGGCGCGGCGGAAGAAATGATGGGAAGAAAACACCCTGAGGTGTTTTTAAAGTACCTCTAAGGCTTTCAGAATCTTTACGCAGTCCTTCATTCCCTGGCGGTATGCAAATTCGGCCCTGCACTCCTCGTCCAGACCGCATTCCAATAGATAGTCGTCCAGAAGTTTTTTCTCCTCTGCCAAAGACTCCACACGGGCGCTGAGCTGCTCCCGTTTTTCCTTAAGGTAGGTATACTGGTCGGTTTTTTGGTATTCTTCCAGCGTCCTGGTGAACATTTCCTGTAAAAAGAAACTCCATTCTTCCGGTTTGGTCATGGCAAAAGCATCTCCTTTGCGTTTGTATCCGAGCCTTGCGGAAGACAGAGGCATGTGATATACTGAATTCATACCTTCCTGCTCCCGTAAGGGCTCCGGGTTGGTGTCTGTGAGGGAAGCGGTGACTTTGGTGGGTGGCCGCTTCTTTCATTTTTTCAGGTCGTCTTTTAATTTTTTGACCCCTCGCCGAATGGCTTCTGTTCTCGGAACATGCTTGGTTTCCCAGTATTCGTCCAGCAAGCTTACACATTCATGATCGAGCCGGACATGCACGGAAACATTTTCGGGATTGTCGGTAGGACGGCCCATTTTTTTCTTTTCGGGCAAGTAAAGTTCGTCTCACTTCCGGGACCCAAAACAATTATAAGATCTTGTAGCCCAAAAGTCAGGCGCAAAAGGGAACCTAATGTTAGTTCTTTCTGCTTTTCAGCTTTTCTACAGCTTCCTCGCTGAAAAGATAATTTCGTTTCCCGGCTTCCCTCATTTCGCTTGGGGAGAAATGCATGGATTTTGCCAGGCGCAGCAGATAGCTGGGATTTATGTTTAACTGTTCCGCAACCTCCTTTGTAATAAACACTTTTCTTACGTCCGTCATGCGACTTTTTCCTTCTTTCTTTTTAGCATACTATGTCGCACGTCAAACGTCAACATTTTTGTTTGCTTTTTCTATATGAGATTTTCGGGCTGGAGAGAAAAATATTGCACAGTGCTTTTCTTTTCCCGCAAAATTCGCTATAATAAAACTATTAACGGGCTTTGCCCGGACAGGTTGGGAGAATTTAGTGATGGAACGTAAAGTTGGAACAGTATCCAGGGGCATTCGCTGCCCCATTATCCGCCAGGGGGATAACCTTGCGGAAATTGTGGTTTCCAGCGTGCTGGAAGCCGCCGAAGCGGAAGGGTTTTCCCTTCGCGACCGTGACGTTGTGTCTGTGACGGAATCCATTGTGGCAAGGGCGCAGGGCAACTATGCCTCTGTCTCCGCAATTGCGGAGGATGTACGGGCGAAACTGGGCGGCGGGACCATCGGCGTGATTTTTCCGATCCTCTCCCGCAACCGCTTTGCCATCTGCCTGCGGGGCATCGCCATGGGCGCCAAGAAGGTTGTGCTCATGCTCAGCTACCCCAGCGACGAGGTGGGAAACGAGCTGGTCAGCCTGGACCAGCTGGACGAGGCCGGGGTGGACCCCTACCGGGATGTGCTCACGTTGGAGCGCTACCGGGAACTGTTCGGCGAAAACAGGCATCCCTTTACCGGCGTGGACTATGTGCAGTATTACGGCGATGTGATCCGTGAGGCAGGGGCAGAGGTGGAAATTATCTTTGCCAACGACTGCCGCGCCATTTTGGAGCACACCAAAAACGTGCTCACCTGCGATATCCATACCCGGGCGCGCACCAAGCGCATTCTGCGGCAGAATGGCGCCGAGCGTGTTCTGGGCCTGGACGATATCCTCAGCGCGCCTGTAAACGGCAGCGGCTGCAATGAAAACTACGGCCTTCTGGGCTCCAATAAATCCACCGAGGATACGGTGAAACTGTTCCCCCGGGACTGCGGCGGCCTGGTGGAGGAAATTCAGAACTCCCTTCTGCAGAAAACCGGAAAGCATGTGGAGGTTATGGTGTATGGCGACGGCGCGTTTAAAGACCCCGTGGGAAAAATCTGGGAGCTGGCGGACCCCTGCGTCTCCGTGGCCAATACCCCCGGCTTGGAGGGAACACCCAACGAGGTGAAGCTGAAGTATCTGGCGGACAACGACTTCAAAAACCTGTCAGGCGAAGCGTTGAAGGAGGCAATTTCCGGCCGCATTAAGGAAAAGAAGGACAACCTGGTGGGCGATATGGCGTCCCAGGGCACCACGCCCCGCAGGCTGACGGATTTGATCGGCTCCCTCAGCGACTTGACCAGCGGTTCCGGCGACAAGGGTACCCCGGTGATCCTCATCCAGGGATATTTCGACAATTTCACCAACTGAGCGGGCTGGCTTTTTTCCGGCTTGTTGGGAAGATGCGTGTATAGAAAGGAAAGGGAAGAATATGAAGCAGGATATGATTGTCATTCTGGATCTGGGCAGCACGGAGAACACCACTCTGGCCAGGGCCATTCGCGAGTTGGGCGTATACAGCGAAATCTATCCCCATGATATTACGGCCGAGGAGCTGAAGGCGCTGCCCAATGTGAAGGGCGTGGTTCTCAACGGCGGAGAAAACCGTGTGGTGGACGGCGTCCCCGTGGACGTCTCCCCGGAGCTTTACGGCTGCGGCATCCCCATGCTGGCGGTGGATCATCCCACCGCGCAGTGCGGGCAGAAGCTGCAGGAACTCCCCGGAAGGGAAACACTGGAAAAGTTTGTGTTTACGGATTGCGGCGCCCAGGCAAACTGGAACATGAAAAACTTCATCGCCGACCAGGTAGAGCTCATCCGCAGCCAGGTGGGGGAGAAGAAGGTGCTGCTGGCCCTTTCCGGCGGCGTGGATTCCTCCGTGGTGGCAGCGCTGCTGCTCAAGGCCATAGGGGACCAGTTGGTGTGCGTGCATGTAAACCACGGCCTTATGCGCAAGGATGAATCGGAAAGCGTGGTGCGGGTTTTTCGGGATCAGCTCAAGGCAAACCTGATCTATGTGGATGCCACGGACCGTTTCCTGGGCAAGCTGGAGGGCGTGGCCGATCCGGAGCAGAAGCGGAAGATCATCGGCGGTGAGTTCATCCGGGTGTTTGAAGAGGAGGCCAGAAAGCTGCAGGGCATCGATTTCCTGGGGCAGGGCACCATTTATCCCGATATCATTGAAAGCGGTACCAAGACGGCAAAGATGGTCAAATCCCACCACAACGTGGGCGGCCTGCCGGAGGACCTGCAGTTTCAGCTGGTAGAGCCTTTAAAGCAGTTGTTCAAGGATGAGGTTCGGGCTTGCGGCCTGGAGCTGGGCCTGCCGGACGGCATGGTGTTCCGTCAGCCCTTCCCCGGCCCTGGCCTGGGCGTGCGCTGCCTGGGGGCCATTACCCGGGAACGCCTGGAGGCGGTGCGGGAATCCGACGCCATCCTGCGGGAGGAATTCCAAAAGGCCGGACTGGACAAAAAGGTCTGGCAGTATTTCACCATTGTGCCGGATTTCAAATCCGTCGGCGTGAAGGACAACGCCCGCTGCTTTGAATACCCCGTGATCCTCCGCGCCGTGAATACGGTGGACGCCATGACGGCCACCATCGAGCAGCTGGATTGGCCAGTCCTGGCAAAGATCACTGACCGCATTCTCCATGAAGTGAAAAACGTCAACCGCGTCTGCTACGACCTGTCTCCCAAGCCTACGGCGACGATTGAGTGGGAGTGACATAGAAAATGCTGCAAACCCGCATAAGCACTGGGTTTGTGAACTGTTTTCTCCCTCCGTGATACTGGTTTGATATTATTCCTATCCGCCAGTATCTCACGGAATAATTAGCAAAAGAGCAAAAAACGCCCTGCTGAACGACAAATTCAGCAGGGCGTTTTTAGTGTTTTTTGGCTACTTGGCACTTCGGAGCAGCACTAAAACTGCATCTTCTGTTTTAAGGTCGTAATCCCCCATAATGCCTGTTCGGTGGTAGACCAGTCCTTTTTCTTGGTTAGCAACTATGTATTGTGAGAATTGTTCAAGACCGTCTTCCTTGATACATTGCACAAATGCTCGTAACTTTATTTTTTCCAGGGAAAGCATATCCTTGCCGCAAGGCGCATCCTCACATTCCCAACAACCATTAAGACCTTTGGCTCTGCAACAGTCATATTGATAGCATCCCTGTGGCGATAGCCTTTTCCCGCAGTGGTTATTCCCCTTGCAGGAGCAAACAGCTTCAGGCTGGCACAAAGCACAGATAAGCCCACAGTAGGCAACTGAATCTGCAATTTGGTTTGTGCTCATCATTTATCCTCCCTTTTTCCACTGCACCGATGGCTCATACTTTCCGTAATCGTCGCAGGTCTGCGGAAAGCCTAACTTCCACTCGAAGTATTCGTTACGGGTGATACTGCCAGCCTTTAACTCCTCTTTCCGCAGCAGCCATTCCCGCATGAACTGGTCAACCAATCCATATTTGAAATACATTCCCACCGGGGCATGGACAGGCCAATCGTCGTTATCGTTGTACCGCACAGCGGCATTGTCAGAGGAATTTGTCTTGCCGGGATTACGCACAAGCTGGAACAGATTGATAGCGCCGGGGTTGTCCTCGTCCAACCAGAAAAAGGTCTGCATAATGTCCTCGGAGCAGCCGGGAGCATCGCTGTAAAAATTCATTGGACTGACACGCAGCACCACCGCCATTTGCTCCAGCATATCTCTTTTAGGGATACGATAGTTGATTTCATATTGGGCAATACGGCTGTCTGCGCCCTTTTCCTCCAGCCCGATAGCCAAGCCGAACCCCTTTTGTGTCATTACCACGAGAGGTGCGAATTTTCTTGGTTTTCTCGCCTGTTGTTATCTGTTCCACGCCTTTAGAAATAGTATAGCGCAAATAAGAGAAAGATGTAAGATAAAAATTAGCAAAAAAACGAAATAAACACTTGGCATTAAAAAATATACGAATATAAAAATCAGATAGCCCAAACGATTTGAAATACAGGTAAAGAACGGCTGTTTTGCAATCCGCTTTCCTCAATGTAGGCCAATCGTTTATGTAACCGCACCGGAATGCTGAAAAGGACGTCGGCGGGATTTTATTCCCTGCCGGCGTCCTTTTGCATCAGGCCCCAGTACGCAGTCGCCGGAGTCTTCCTTTTCGCTATTCTCCTCAGCAGCGTTCTGCCGCAGTCTTGGAAAGGGCGGTCTGAACGCCATTGGCCGCGCTGCCGGGGTCCATCTCTCCGTCAGGCCTGCCGCAAGGGGACTCCGGCAGGATAGGAGAGTTAGAGAACGGGGTCCTTTGCCGTATCGGTTGTGCTCAAGCCTTCGCCAAGCTCAGCAACATATTCCCCGCCGTCTTCCACAAGGGTGACGCCCCTATGCTCAGAATCCTTGTTGTCAAGGGTTTCGTCTGCGGCGGTAGTGTCGGAATTGATACCTTCGCCAAGAGTAGTGACAGCGGTTTCCAGCTTGGCCGGCGCATTGCTGGCGGGACGTCCCTCAGAGGCAAAAGCGGGAATAGAGAGCGCGGCGATTACGCCTGCAGCAGCCAGGACTGATATGATTTTTTTCATAATGAGATCTTCCTTTCTTTCTGTTTTTTCTGTGTTCTTTTCCGGAGAACTGTTCTCCTAAGAACAAGGCAAGTATAGCATAGGACATATTAGAGGAATGTTAGTTTTCTAAGGTAAGCGTTAAATTTTAAGTTTTATTTCAGTGCCCTTTCCCAAAGCACTGTCTATTTCAAGCGAGCCGCCGTAACGGTCCATTATCGTCTTTACGATGGACATGCCCAGGCCGCTGCCGGGGATATTTTGAGAACGGGAAAGATCCGAGCGGTAAAATGGTTCAAAGATGTTCTGGATCGCCTGCGGCCCCATACCGATACCGTTATCCTGGATGAGGATATGTCGTTCCCGGTCCGAAACCGTAACGTTCACATGGCCCCCGCTGCGGTTATACTTCACGGCGTTTTCAACCAGATTGAAAAGGATCCTGTAAAACAGGTCTTTGTTGTAGGTAAGCCGTAAGGTATCCCCGGTAACGGTTATGCGAACCCCCTTTTCATCCGCAAGGGGAGAAAGGTCGGTTTTGATTTGATGGGCAATTGACAGAACGTTTACAGTCTCAGTTTCGTCTTTCAAGGAAGGGCTGGTTAAGGTTGTCAGGCCTTCCACCGTTTGAATCAGCCGGTCCATACTCTGCCTGACGTCGTCTGTGCACTCGATATAATCCTCGCGGCTGGGGCTGTCCTGTAGTTCTAAGACCTGCAGCGAGGTTTTCATAATGGAAAGAGGGGTTTTCAGCTCGTGGGCGGCATTGGCTGCAAAGTTTTTCTGGGCGGTGTACGAACCCTCCAACCGGTCCATCATATTGTTAAAGGACTGTGTTAAGCGATACACTTCGTCTTTTGACCTGGGCAGATCCACCCTGTGGCACATGTTTTTATCATCAATACTGCACATGAACTGTGTCAGGTGGCTCAGCGGCCGCAGAATCCTCCCTGCAAGGAAGTAGAGGGCCGCTGCCAGAACAAGGATGGTGAGCAGCATAGCGAAAACGACGTTCCTTGCGAAGGTGTTCATGATAACCTGAAAGGCAACCTGGTTTTCTTCAATGTCGGAAACAGGCGGGGAAGCCTCGCCTTGACTGGGAAGCCAGTCTTCCATGCTGCTGCCCTGGGAGGAATGGGGGGCGGAAGCACCCTGCACGGAGGAGGTTGTATCGTAGGAAACTAGGGAACGCATATACTTGTTTGCGGAGGTGATAGAGATCACCGTTAAAAAGAGGCAGGCGGCGGCCACCACCACACTTGCCATAACAACGATTTTTCCCCGAAGAGACAAAGGCTTCATACAGTCTCCTCCTCATTGGCTGAAATCATATATCCCTGACCCCTGACAGTGGTGATCAAGCCGCTGGTGCTGCCGGCGTCGCTGATCTTTTTGCGCAGGGAATGGATGTGGAACCGGAATGAGTTTGAAAACATGTCGCTGTCGCTGTCCCAGACATGTTCAATGAGATCTTCCGCGCTTATTACGGTATTGGGGTGATGAAGGAGATATTGAAGGATGGAATATTCCTTTTTAGTCAGGTCCAACAGGACGCCGCCAAAGTAGGCCTTTTTTGCCGAAGTGTCCATAGACACTTGGCCGCACCGCAAAACGGCGTCGTTGAGACCGGATTTTTGGCGGAGCAGGCTTCTGATACGGGCCTCCAGTTCAATAAAGTCAAAGGGCTTTGTCAAGTAATCGTTGCTGCCGCAGTCCAGCCCTTTTACCTTGTCGAAAACAGTGTTTTTGGCAGATAGGATAATGACGCGCAGCTGGCTGCCTGTTTCACGAATGGCTTTGAGCACATCCAGGCCGTTGATTTTAGGGATGTTAATGTCTAAAACCATCAGGTCATATTCGTTTATTTCCAATAGTTCAAGGGCTTCCTCGCCGTCAAAGGCACAGTCCACCGCGTAGCCCAGACGGCGCAGGCCCTTTGACAGGGATTTTGAAAGCAAAACCTCGTCCTCAACAATTAAAAGTTTCATAAGATCCCTCCTGTTAGGAAAGCAGGTATAATGGCTGCATTGCAGCCATTATACCTGCTTCTATGTTAGATTGATATTAGATTTCCAATAATTCAAGCTTTCGTAGCTGTTTTGACAGAAAAATGTCGGCAAGAGCCCGTTCGGAATACTGCGCTCTGCTTTTTCCTTTGCAGCGGTCCGGCGGCTTTTCTGAAATAGAAATACGGGCGGTTGGGCCCTATGGGATTCCGGGGGCGGCTCCCCTGGCACAGGCGGCCCCACCGGAAAAGATAACAACAGGAGTCCTGTGATGGGGCGCCTGTTTCAGGGAGTCAGCGTTCCAACAGCCTTTGATAGATGACAAGGTCCCTGTCGGTAAAGACATTGAAAATCACCTGCCGGATGGATTGGTCCTGGGTCAGGAACCGGGAGACGGTCTGTACCGCGATTTCGGCGGCCCGGTCCTGGGGGAAGCGGAAAACGCCTGTGGAAATACAGCAGAACGCGATGGAATGCACCCCGTTTTTTACAGCCAGATCCAGGCAGGACTGATAGCAGCCTGCCAAAAGCCTGCAGTCTCGTTTCCGGAGCTGCCCGGACACCACCGGCCCCACCGTATGCAGCACATACCGGCAGGGAAGGTTATACCCTGCCGTGATTTTGGCGGCGCCTGCCGCCTCTTCATGTCCCCGCGCCTGCATGATCTCATTGCAGGCGAGCCGGAGCTGGACGCCTGAGCAGGAGTGGATGGCATTGTCAATACAGGAATGGCAGGGCTGAAAACACCCCAGAAGGGCGCTGTTGGCCGCATTGACGATGGCGTCCGCCTGAAGGCGGGTAATATCGCCCTGCCAGAGAAAGAGGCGGCTGTTGGCGCGGACAGGGGACAAATTGGAGCAGTCCACGATTCCGCGCCTGCTGCTCTCCTCCAGCAAGTAGGCGTCCTGTACGTCCAGAAAACCTTCCTGGACCGGCATGGGCGGGCGTACGTTCATCAAAGAACGCAGGAGCCGCTTCTGCTCCGCTTCCCCGGCGGGGATTTCAATCCCCAGGTACTGCGGCAGCTCAGCCTGTAGGGTGCGGATGAGGTAAATCCGCCGTTCTTCCTGTGTCATATGCTTCCTCCTCTGCGATGAGCGCCAGAACGGCCCCAATGTCCCCTTCTATGGAAATGCCGCGCCCGGCAAGTTCTGGCGGCGCGGCGGCCCTTACTTTATTGATGCAGGCATATGTTGCCTTCGGATTCTCTGCCGTCATCTGCCAGAATGGATATTTGATAATTCCCGGTGTGTTTCCGCCCACGCCCAGTTCCCAAAAGAGGATGTGCCGGCCTCTGTGGCGCTGCAGGAAAGCCCTGCAGCGCTCGCTGGCCCGGTACCAGCCCGCATCCTGAACGAAGGTGGAGTCACAGCGCAGGTTCATCGCCATGGGCCCCCCGCAGACCGGGCAGCGGGGGACCAGCTCGGAGGGAATCCGCAGGTTTTTCTGCTCCTCCACCATCCGGCGCACCGTCTCCGCGTTGTCATAGGTCCTGTTATGGCACGGCCTGGCGCATTGCCACAGGCCATAGTCCCCCTGGGTGTAAAACAGGCGGCTTTTGTCAAACCCAGCCCGCTGAAAACAGTGGTCCACATTGGTGGTGAGCACAAAATAATCCTTGTCCTTCACCAGCTGCAGCAGGTCCCGGTACACAGGCTTCGGCGCGTCCTGATAGCGGTTGATCCAGATATACCGGCTCCAATAAGCCCAGTGTTCCTCCGGAGAGGGGAAGGGATAGAAGCCGCCCGAATACATGTCGGAAAAATGGTACCTGGCGATAAAATCCGGGAAATTTTCTTCAAACCGCCTGCCGGCGTAAGACATTCCCGCCGAAGCGGAAAGACCTGCGCCGGCGCCGATGACAACAGCGCTGGAGTCAGTCAGACGGTCGGCCAGCTCTTTGATTATGTCTCTGTTCAAACGACGTCACCGCTCTTCCACATAGTTTCCAACGATCAATCAGCCTTGCCTGGCGATGGCTTGTACCGGGCAGTGTTCGGAACAGTTTCCGCAGTGCAGGCAGTGCTCCTGCAGGATGCGGTATGGTTTTCCAGGCGCGATGCATTGCTGGGGGCAGACTGACGCGCATTTTCCGCAGCCTGTACAGCGCTCCGTTATCCTGTAGCCTTTTTGCCGCATTGTGACGCTGCCGGCCCGATACCGTTCCCGGAAGATGGGGTTCACGCCGAGATTGAAATACTCGATTTCCATGTCCCGAACTGCAAATACAATGCCGATGCTCCGTGTATCGCCTGGGTAGAGATGGGACAAGTACGGTTGTTCCCTGAAAATGAGATCGATATAGTTGCTCTGTTCTGTTTCCGGTAGGGGAACCGCTCTGGCGGAAACGCGGATCATTTCCTTGTAACGGGTGTAGGCCAGAATCTGTACATGTCCGTCGTGCAGCAACTCGCGGCAAAACTCTTTCCCTCTTGCTGTAAAAAAATAAAAGGCATCCGGTTCGTAATGAATGGCGCTGATACAGCGGATCTGCGGCGTTGCGTCCATCCCGATTGTGGCAAAGCTCAACACGCCCACATACTGCAGTTTTTTTAAACAAGTCTGCATGTCCATCAATGCCGCCTCACTCTCATTCAATGATACTGCTAAGTCCTGATTTCCCGGGCCTGCCGGCAGTGCCGCAGACGGAAACGGCAGATTCCTCCTTCTTCCATCCAAAGAGATTTGAAAGCGCCATTGTTACGGCCTCCGTTTTTCAGATTCAGAGTATGCACTTGTTCTCTGTAATCTCATTGTAATCTTTTTTTCATGGGCCGCAAGTACGCACTTTTTTGTGGGGATACGCACCTTTTTGTAACGGTTGCGGGTTGGCTGCGGGGAGGAAAAAAAGCCTCATGGATCTTACGGAAGGTTGATTTTTACAGAATACCGCATTACAATTGAAATATCTTTCTATTTTGAAGCGGTGGGGATGGCTTATGAAAACAAGGGATGAATTGCCGGAATGCCCTGTAGCCACAACGGTGCAGCTTATCGGGAACAAGTGGAAACTGTTGATTATCCGAAATCTTCTTCAGCGCCCGTGGCGCTTTAACGAACTGCAGAGGTCTCTTGACGGCATCAGCCAAAAGGTATTGACCGACAGCCTGCGTTCTATGGAACAGGACGGAATCGTAACCAGGACGGTCTATGCAGAGGTTCCTCCGCGGGTGGAATACGCCTTGTCGGAACTGGGGGAATCCATGCGGCCGATTTTAGATTCCATGCAGGCCTGGGGCGAAGCGTATAAAATCAGGATACGGTCAGAGCAAAATGGCTTTCACGATGGAACAATGGAGGACGGCGATGCAAATCCGCCGGCAGAGCGCTGAAAAAAGGCGGCAGGGAAGAAACCCTGCCGCCTTTCCTGATGGTCCTGTATCGCCACAGCCTGCGGGCTGGATTATTCCCTGCCCGGTTTGCGGTGCTTTTGCTCCAGTTCCAGCAAAAACTTTTTGTTTTCCATTCCGCCGCCATAGCCGGTGAGGCTGCCGTCCTGACCGATCACCCGGTGGCAGGGGATAAAAATGCTGATGGGATTACTGTGGTTGGCCATTCCTACAGCGCGGCTTGCTTCTGGATTGCCGATCTGAGCGGCAATCTGGCCATAGCTGCGGGTCTCCCCATAGGGAATGGTCAGCAGGGCCTCCCAGACGGAAAGCTGAAAAGGCGTTCCGTGGGGATCCAGGGGTACGTCAAATTCCCGGCGTGCGCCGTCAAAATATTCCAGGAGCTGCTTCTTGGCACGAAGCAGAACCGGCGTTTCTGTTTCCAGGGTTCCGATGGGAGCTTTGTCATAGCCGAAAAACAGGTCCGTGACTTGGCCGTTCTCCTCGGCGATTCCCAGAAGGCCGACAGGGGATCGCATATAACAGACGTTTTTCATAGGCAGATCTTCCCTTCCTAAATTCCTTACTATTTTAGCACAGGAAGATAGATTTGTCTGCTTTTTCAAAATGTTTTTTTCGGAAATTTAGAACCGCAAAGCCTGAACCCGAAGGAACTTCCCTATTTCAGTTCCGGAAGAGAAGCAATCTGGAAAAAACGGCTGCAATTGTGAATCCACCAAATACCCGTATTTTTATCTCCTTTGGAGAAGGCCCGCTGGTTTCATTTGCATGGCAGAGCGAAAAGGGGTATAATCCAGGGGAAGAAATCTGACAAAATCCGACCTGGAGGAACTTTTATGTATATTGGGGACTTGCACATCCATTCCAGCTTTTCCCGGGCCACCAGCCGGGAATGCGATGCCGCCCACCTGGACCTGTGGGCAAGGAAAAAGGGGATCTCCCTGCTGGGCACCGGGGATTTTACCCATCCTGCCTGGCGGGCCCGTCTGGAGGAGGAACTGGTTCCGGCGGAGGAGGGGCTCTACACCCTGAAAAAAGAGCTGTGCCTTCCCGATGAGACTGCGGGCGTGCGGGAAGCGCCGCGATTTGTGCTCTCCGGGGAGATCAGCTCCATCTATAAGAAAAACGGACGGGTGCGCAAGGTGCACAATGTGATCCTATTGCCCAGCCTGGAATCGGCGGGAGAGCTTTCCCGCCGTTTGGAGGCCATCGGAAACATCCATTCCGACGGAAGGCCCATCCTGGGCCTGGACAGCCGGGACCTTCTGGAAATCACCCTGGACGCCTGCCCGGAGGCCGTGTTTATCCCTGCGCATATCTGGACGCCCCATTTTTCCCTGTTCGGCGCTTTTTCAGGATTTGATACCATGGAAGAATGCTTTGAGGAGCTGACGCCGCACATCCATGCGCTGGAAACCGGCCTGTCCTCAGACCCGCCCATGAACTGGCGGGTTTCCCAGCTGGACGGCTATACGCTGGTTTCCAATTCCGACGCGCATTCTCCCCAAAAGCTGGGACGGGAGGCGAATCTCTTTGACACGGGGCTCTCCTATTCCCAAATGAAGCGGGCCATCGAAACGGGGGAAGGGTTTTCGGGGACGCTGGAGTTTTTCCCGGAGGAGGGCAAATACCACCTTGACGGCCACCGGAACTGCGGCGTCCGCCTGACCCCGGCCGAGACGGAGGAATATGGGGGAAAATGCCCGGTATGCGGAAAAAAGATCACCATCGGCGTAGAGCACCGGGTGGAGGAGCTGGCGGACAGGGAGGAGGGGTATCGTCCCCAAGGGGCGAAGCCCTTTGAGAGCCTCGCTCCCTTGCCGGAGGTGATTGCCGCTTCTACCGGCGTTTCCGAAGCGAGCAAGAAGACGCGGGCAAGATATGAAGAGATGCTTCGAACGCTGGGGCCGGAATTCTACATTCTGCGGGAAGCGCCGCTCGTCCAGGTGGAACAGGCGGCAGGACCCGCCGTGGCGGAGGGTATCCGCCGGCTGCGGGAAGGGAAGGTGGAGCGCGTGGCGGGATATGACGGGGAATTTGGTTCCGTCATCCTCCTGACCCCCTCTGAAATTGAGTCTCTGAACGGACAGACCTCCCTGTTTGGAGTGTCCGGCGTGGAACCAAAGAAAAAAGCAGCTTCCCAAAAAGCGGCGAAAAAACCTTTGAAGCCGGAACCGGAAGCGGAACGCCCCTTTTCCGCAGCCAGCCCCAATGAGGAACAGCTCCGGGCTGTCTCCTCAGATGCCGCTGCCATTGCGGTGGTGGCGGGGCCCGGCACGGGAAAAACCAAAACCCTGACGGACCGCATCGCCCATCTGATCTCCGGATGCGGTGTAAAGCCGTCGGAAATTACGGCGGTCACCTTTACCAACCAGGCGGCGAAAGAGATGCGGGAACGGCTGGAGCAGCGCTTGGGCGGAAAACGGGCCGTCTCCGGTATGACCATCGGCACCTTCCACGCCATCTGTCTGCGGCAGCTGGAGGATGTGAGGCTGATCGGGGAGGCGGAGGCCCTGGCCCTGGCGGCCCAGGTGCTGGCACGCCTGGGAGAAAGCCGTACGCCCCGTCAGTTCCTGCAGTCGGTTTCCCGGAGGAAAAACGGTTTTTCCCCAGAGGACGCCAGCATCGGGGAAGAGGCGCTCGCCGCCTATCAGGAGGCCCTTGCCGCAGAGGGGGTTCTGGATTTTGACGACCTCCTGCTGCGTGCCCTGGAACAGGGTCCCAGAGACAGCCGCCCCTTCTCCTATCTGCTGGTGGATGAGTTCCAGGACTGCAACGACCTGCAGTATGAGCTGGTCAGAACCTGGAGCCGGGAGGGGAAAAGCCTGTTTGTCATCGGAGACCCGGACCAGTCGATTTACGGTTTCCGGGGCGCAGGCGGCCGGTGCTTTGAACGCCTGCATTCGGATTTTCCCGGCCTGCAGCAAATCCGGCTGCTTCGCAACTACCGGTCTACACCGGAAATCCTGGACTGCGCCCTGCCGGTCATTTCAAAAAACGGCGGGGAAGAGCGGCGGCTGCTGGCGCAGGCCCCTTCGGGATGCGCGGTGCGGTATTTCCATGCGGCTGACGATTTTTCCGAGGCTGTGTTTCTGGCCAAAGAGATCGCCCGGATGACCGGCGGTGTGGACATGCTGGACGCTCAGCAGGGAGAGGATCGGGAGGTATACCGTTCCTTTTCCGACATTGCCGTGCTCTGCCGAACGCACCGCCAGCTGGAGCTGGTGGAGAACTGCCTGCGTCATGACGATATTCCCTGTCTTGTCACAGGGCGGGGAGATTTTCTGCAAGAGGATCGGGTGCGGGGGACCGTGGCCTTTTTCACATATCTGACGGAACCTGGCAACGGGTTTGCCCTGAGAGATTGTCTGAAGCTGCTGTGGAACTGCCCCGCTTCCCAGGCGGAGGAGGCTGTGCGCTGCTGCAAGTCTGTCTCCAGCCCCGGAGAATTGGGGGAGAAGCTGGGAGATTTGCCGGCCCTTTCAGAATTCCTCAGCTGTATAGAGGAATTCCTGCCCAGGCGTAAGGAAAAGCCGGGAAAGCTTCTGGAGCGCTGGGCCCGGAAGTGGGAAGGAGAGGAAAGTCTTCTCCGCTTGGGGAATATGGCCTCCTTTTACGGCAGCCTGCCGGAGTTTTTGAACGCCCTGCTGCTGGGAGAGGAGGACGACCTGTGCCGGGCTTCGGGAAAGAGTTATTCCTCCGGAGCGGTGCGGCTGATGACCCTTCACGGCTCCAAGGGCCTGGAATTCCCCGTAGTGTTTTTGGCCGGTGTAAAGCTAGGAAGCTTGCCGCTGGAATCTCCCCGGCGTCCTTCGGACCCGGCGGAAGAACGCCGGCTGTTTTATGTGGGGATGACTCGTGCCAGAGAGGAATTGATTCTCACGGCTGCGGAAGAACCCTCCCCCTTCCTGAATGATATTCCCGCAGGAAGGCTGGAGCGGGTCCGGCTGGCCGTTCGGGAAAAGCCTGCGGAACAGCTGTCGCTGTTTTGAAGAGCTGAAAACAGAAGCAGCACAAAGGCAAAATGAAGCGGACCATCAACCGCAGGAGGATGGTTCGCCTCTGTTTTTATCTGATAAAAATAAATATAATTGGCATTTTTTGGAATCCACTTGTTTTTGCTTATTCTATATAGTATAATTTATCAAAATTATACTATATGATAATTTGTTAAGAAGGAGAGGATTGTGGTGAAAAAGCTGGTAAGCCTGTTGCTGTCCCTGCTTCTGCTGGGAACCTCCTGTTTTGCAGCGGCTGCAGACAGAAGGAGCGCGCCCTGGTATGGGGAGGCTTTGGAACATGCTGTGGAGAATGGCTTGCTGATGGGGGACGAGGAAGGCCTTTCTCCGGAAAAGAACCTGACAAGGGCGCAGCTGGCCGCTATTTTGGGCCGCGCCTTTTCTGCGCAGCAGGGGGCCGATCTGAGCAGCTTTGCTGACGTTTCAGAAAATGCCTGGTACTATGAAGATATGGCGAAGGCGGTGCGGATGGGAATTTTCCAGGGGGATGGGAACCGGCTGCTGCCGGATTCCCCAGCCACCCGGGAAGAGGTGTTCGCCGTGCTTGCCCGCTGCTTTCAGCTCCGCCCCCAGGATGGGGATGTACTGACCCGCTTTGCGGACGGGGAAAAGGTATCCTTCTGGGCACGGGAGGCGGCGCAGGCCCTTGTTTCCTGCGGGTATATCCAGGGCTCCGGAAACAGCATAGAACCCCAGAAGTCTATTACCAGGGCGGAATTTGCCCAGGTGATGGACCGCATGGTACAGAATTACTGTTCTGCCGGAGGAATTTACTCTGAATTTCCCAAGGGGAACGTTGTGATCAACCAGCCCGGGATTTCCCTGCAGGGCGCGGTGATTGAAGGGGACTTGATTCTGGCGGACGGCGTAGGGGAGAACGATATTGACCTGAGCGGCGTCACGGTGACCGGCCGCATTTTGGTACGGGGCGGGAATCTGACGGCGAGAGAGGGAACCGCGGTTCCGGTTGTACAGGTGGCGAACCCCAACGGCAGCACCCGCATTGCGTCGGACGGCAGCACAGAGGTAAAGACCCTGGCAGTGGAATCCCCTGTGGTGCTCTCGGGGAAAGCGGGGACGGTGGAAGCCCGCGGCCCGCTGACCATCGAAGCCGGCGCTTCTGTGGAAGAGTTGGTTTTGAGCAGCAGTGCTGCTCAGGCGGAGATCCACGGCACCGTGGATCATCTCGTCACGTCAGCCGAAGCCGAAGGCGTGGAAATTATTGTGCCGGCAGGGGGCTCTGTAGCGGAGGCCGTGGTGGAAGCGCCCGGGGTGAAAATTGCCGGAGAGGGCAGTCTGGGAAAGGTGACCGCCAACGCGGACGGACTGCATGTGGAAACCCCCAACACACAGCTGGTGGTGGGTGAAACGGCGGCCGGCGTGACTGTGGGCGAAGAGAAGGTGGAGCCGGGCAGTTCCGTCACCACCAATTCCACCGGAACCGGCGTACAGGAGACGCCGCCGGCGCCGCCCGCCCCGTCCCGGGTATCTGTGACAGGGATTGAGGTGGAACCGGAAACACTGCTGCTTAAGGTTCAGAAAACAGCCGGGCTGACGGCTAAAATCCAGCCAGCGAATGCCACGGAACAGGGTGTTGCCTGGTCTTCCTCCAATGAGGCCGTCGCCGTTGTGGACGATCAGGGACAGGTGACGGGGGTTTCCGCCGGTAGCGCCGTGATCACGGCGACCAGCAAAGAAGGGAATTTTACCGCTGAATGCACGGTAACTGTATTTAATGGAACATGCTGGTATGTAGACGGAGAGAATGGATCCGACGCGATGGATGGCAATTCGGCCGCTACCGCCTTTTTATCAGTTGAAAAAGCCTTAGATAACGCACAGGCTGACGACATTCTCGTGATTTGCGGCACGGTCAGCCTTGGTACACAGGGAAGCGTTACAAAGCTTGTGTGTGACAAGTCAATTACCTTTACAAGCAAGGTGGGGACAGAGGATTACACCGCATCAGCCGAACTGAAGCTGGAGGACGATATCATTCTGGGCGGACCCACCACGTTCCGGGATATCCACATCAACATTGTCAGAACCATGGACCTTTATGCCAATGGGCATCCGCTGGTCTTTGACGAGGGTGTGGTAACGCATGACCTGGCGGCTGAATATATTGCCGACCGGTCGCTCTATGTGTTTGGCGGCGGCCTGAATGAGGATTGCGGCAGCACCAGCGTCACAGTGCGCAGCGGCAGGATACACTACCTGTTCGGCGGCGGAAAGGCAACGCAAAAAGATCAAACCGCCAAGGTGAACGGAGATACCAGCATCACGATCACCGGCGGATATGTAGACGATTCCATTGTGGGCGGCGGGAATGGCAGTGCTGCAAATGCGGATGTGAGTGTAACCGGTAATACTTTGATTGATATCAGTGGAAATTCTTTTCAGGTCGGCTGGTATACATCAGATAATACCCTGGAGTGTGGTGACATTTATGGCGGAGGTTGGGCCACCGGCCGTGCCGCCACAGCCAAGGTGTTGGGAAATACGGAAATTAAGCTCCACGATACAGTACAGGATTTATTCTGTGAGATATTCGGAGGTGGGCATACAGATTCAGAAGACGCAGATGCAACCGTGGGAAATGTCACAATAACGCTTGAAAATGCAGGCTTGGGAGATCAATATATCTATGGTGGCGGAATGGTGTTCAACAGCGGCGCGCCTATCATTGTTTCTGAAAATGTCAGTATTTCTGTAACGAATGGAACAGTAGGCGCAGTGTTAGGCGGCGGTGCCGCTGCCAGCGGACGCATTTGCAGCACGGGAGGAAACGTCGCAATTGCCTTGACAAATTGTACAATTGCTGAAGCAATTGTGGGTGGAGGCTTTTTCGTAAATGGTAAAGATGGAGCCGCTAAAATTTCTGGGAATGTGACCATTACTCTTGATAAGGTTTCGGTTCCGGAAATTTTATGCGCGGGGCTTGACGGAAGTTCTACACAAATGGGAGATGTCTCAATAAATTCTGGAGAAATTATAATCAAAGGTTTGGTTGAAACCGACTGGATTGAAGCAGGCGACTGTACGAATGGCTGCACAGTGACTTTGGGCAGTGATGCTTCCCTGCTGCTGAATAAGCCTGTGGATTCAGAGGAGGAATGGCCCTGGTATTATGCGGGTGGCGAAACGAAAATTGAGAGTTTCGACGGCCTGAACAATACCTGCTTCTCCTGGAAAGACGATCTTGGTAAGTGGATTTGTGACCGGGAAAATCCGTAAAACTCACACTACTGTCTTACGGATCTCGTACCGGGCGGCCAGCAGGCTCCAGTTCTGGTTGAAGGGGCGCATCAGGTTCCAATAGCCGCCGCCCAGGAGGGAGTATTCGTCCATCAGCTGGAATTTTGCCTGCATGCTGCGCACATCCTCAAACCACACCACGTGCTTGCGGCCCAGCAGGTCCCAGTATTCAAAGTAAGGGCTTTGAGCTGTTTCATCAAAGCGGATGGACGCCCGGTTTTTGGCGGCGATCTCCACCGCGTACTGGTTGCCGATGGAGGTGGCCCGGGTGACGCCCTTTTCAAAGGGAAGCAGCCAGTCATAGCCGTAATTTGGCAGGCCCATGAGAATTTTCTGCGGAGGGATTTCCGTGACCCCGTAGGCTACCACCTGGCGTACCTTGTCCAGGGGGGCCACCGCCATAGGCGGGCCATAGGTGAAGCCCCATTCATAGGAATGGGGCTTCTTAGCACACTTTTTTCTCAGTTTTCGTTTTTTGTTAGAGAGATGCTGTGCAGAGCAATGTCATATTTGGGAAAATGATGTCAACCAGCACACAGGTTTGGCTTCTTGGCTTAAATCCTCGATGTTCTTTGCGAAGTCGAGGATTTTTTGCGTTCTGCGGAAAATTTGAAGTAGACGTCAATATGCCTGGAATCTGATACTTCAATATGATCCAGCAAATGATTGAGCACATCCCTGTCTATGGCCTGAATGCTGCCATGCTTTTTGAAGAAGGCGATAAACTCGTCGTCCTGTTTTCGAGCCTCTTTCCTATCCGCAAGGCTTTTCTGCAAACGCTCGATCTGCGCGTCCTGCGCTGCTATCTCCACATTGTATCCGGCCTTAAGCTGCGTGTATTCGTCCTGGTCCAAAATGCCGCGTTCAAGATTGTCGTAGAGCCGGAATTTTGCCTCTGTAAGCCGCTTTTTCTCCTGTTCCGCACGGTTCAGGGCCAACAGATATTCATTTTGGGAGCGTTCGCCCGGCGTCTCTTTTCCTGCGGCGTCAATCACTTCCTTCACATCGACCAGCTCCTGAATTTGTCCTTGCACTGCTTGCAAAACGGCCTCCTCCAGCAGAGCTTCTTTGACTGACGGGCATTGGCATTTTTCAGGAGCAAATATCCGCGTCATACAGCGGTAACGCGCATGGCCGTTAGAAACATTGCGGTTCATCCTTCCGCCGCAGGACGCGCATTTTACAAGGCCGGACAAGAGATAACTGGCTTGGTTTTCAGGGGCTGTTCTGGTATGCCGGGCAAAGCGGCCATGGACAATCGTGAATATTTCATCCGTGATGATCGGCTCATGGGCGCCCTCTATGACCGTCCATTCGCTTTCATCCGCTGGAACCATCTTTTTGCTTCGGTAGGAAACGCTTTTGAACTTGCCCTGAACGAGGTTTCCAATGTATACTTCGTCTTTCAGAATGGAGTTGACGGTTGTGAGCGCCCACACATTCCGTTTGACACCTCCGCTGGAATGGTTGCCGAATCCCTTGCACCCTTTCTCGGTTTTATAGACGGAAGGAGGCATTATTTGCAAGGCATTGAGCTGTTTTACAATCCCGCTTGCGGAAATTCCGTCCGCATACCATCTGAAAATCAATCGTACGATTTCAGCGGCCTCCGGATCGACAACAAGCCTGTGCCGGTCCTCCGGGCTTTTTATGTAGCCATAAGGGGCATAATTCCCTAAAAATTCCCCGCGCTCCCGTTTCATGGCAAAGGTACACTTGATTTTCAAAGAGAGCTGGCGGATATAGTCGTCATTCATGATATTAGAGAATGAGACAATGGCGCTGCAATAACTCTGGGGGTTTTTCAGGCTGTCGATTTGATTTAGTACGGAAATCACACGGACGCCCTTTTGGGGGAAGTAATCCTCCATCAGGCGTCCAAGTTCAGGGTAGTTCCTGCCCAAGCGGGAATTATCCTTAAAGATGACGCAGTTAATTTTACCGGCTTCAATATCCGCAATCATTCTCTGGTAGCCGGGGCGGTCGAAGCTGCCGCCTGCATAACCGTCGTCGGAATAGGCGATAACGGAGGCGATGTTTTCCCCTTGTTCCCGCAGATGTTTCAGATGCTGTTCAATGATTCGCTTTTGATTCTGGATGCTGTCGCTTTCTATTTTGTCCCCATCCTCTTTACTGAGACGCACATAGAGAGCGACGTGCCATGGGATTTTGTAATTTTCGTTTTTCTCCCTCTTGCTGTTCTGCACAAAGGTCATTGGTACCCCTTTCTGCTAAAACCTTCCATCTTTGCAAAACAATTGCTCCAAACGATTGCAAACACGGAGGGTACCGTCAAAAATTAGCGTTTTTTGACATGTGCGAAGAAAGTATGGAAATCATGCAGGAAGTTAGGCTCGGACCGTTTTCCGCATAATGAATTGTCACATGGAATTCTTTTGTGTCCGCCCAATTCTTTTGGGATTCTCCCGTTTTCTTGCTTTGCTCCGTAGTCAACACCTCCCGCATAAACATATTGGAATTTTGGCTCAAATATACGCGGCCTGAAGATGCATCCCACGGTGGAATTTGTTTTCTGCTCTTTTCGCAGGTCAGGAGAAAAGAAGAGGTGGGGCGGTATTTCTACCGCCCCACCGGGGAAAACGCCGGTTGTCCTGTCGGCGCTTTTCTTACGTCTGTTCTGTCATTGGATCGCCATAGCGGCAAACCGCTGGAGCATGGCCGCGGTTTCAGCACGGGTGGCCTGTCCTCTTGGATCGAGGATGCCGCCGCCCTTGCCGTTCAAGATGCCCTGCCCTACAGCCCAGCCCAGGGGTTCCCTGGCATAGGCGGAGGCCTTTTCCGCGTCCGTGAAGCCGGAGAGCTCTCCCTTTGCGCTCACGTCCATGCCCTTGTACTGGGCGTAGCGGTACAGGATGGCCGCCAGCTGCTCCCTGGTCACCGGGTCGCTGGGCCCGAATTTGCTGTTCCCGTACCCCATGGCAATACCGTTTTTGTCTGCCCAGGCCACGGCTTCGGTATAGTAGCGCCCCTCCTCCACGTCGGTGAAGTCACGGACGCCTGCAGCCTCCGGCTGGCCCTCCATTCGCCACAGGATCGTGACGATCATGCCCCGCTGGGTGCTCAGCTCCGGGGAAAACGTGGTGTTTGAGGTGCCCAGTATCCAGTTTTGTTCGTAGGCATGGCGGACAGCGCCATAGAACCAATCGCTTTCCGTAACGTCTGTGAAGGGGTTCCAGGAGGGTTTGAACACCGCGGAAATGCTGTGGTCTTCGGTGACGTTTTCAAAAGTATAGCTTGTCACCGCGCCCACGCTCCTGCCGTCCACCAGCACGTCCCGGAGGGCATAGCCGCTGTGAGGCGTGACGGAGAAGGTCTGGCTGCCGCCCTGGGGCACGCTGACCGCGCCGCTGGGGGAGATGGAGCCGCCGTCCCCCGCCGAGGCGGTGAGGATATGGCTTTCGGACGAGCCTCCCGTGGAGATTCTGGTGTAGCCCACGGCGTAGGTGGAGAATTTGCTGGCGTAGATGTGCAGGTAGCCGTTTTCCGTGTCCGCCCAGAACGTGCCGTCCGTCTTTGTGACCGGTGCGTCTTCCAGCGCCGTCAGCTCCGCCGCTTGCGCGCCTGCGCCATCGTCGTGATAGCGGTAGACGGTCACGTCTTTTTTGCCTCGGAAGTCGTAGGGCAGCACCAATTCCAGGACTTTATTATTGGACGAGCCCAAATCTTTCGGTTCTTCGGAACCCTTAATCAAAAGGAGGGATACATCCAGATACAGGAGGGTCTGGCCTTTGGCTTCGCCTTCAATCTCGGTTTTGCCCGCCGGGTTATCTTTCTGTTCCACCGTCAGCTTGACGGTGATGCTCCCGCTTGAGTCCGTCTGACTTTCCGCAACCTTCTCCACGCCGCCCACGACCACGGGAGGCGTGTTCTCCTTGACCTCTACCACGCTGTTTTTCCCTGCCTCCGGGAGCGTGATGTCCTGCTCGTTCTCGTCGTTCTTCGTGAGCGCCACTAGAATGGTCATGGTCAGATCGCTGTGCTCGGCCACCACGTTGTAAAGCCCCGTGGGAACGCCGCCGAAGACGTAACCGCCCTGCGCATCCGTCCACGTGACGGCCATGGTCTTCGCGCCTTGCTTCAGCGTCACCTTCGCGCCGACGGCGGACGTGCTGCCGTCATGCATCTTCACAACGCCCGAAATGCTGTAGGTATCCGGGGCACTGGGCGCGTTCAGCACGCGGATGGTGGCGTTTTTGCCCAGCATGGCCGCGTCCAGCCCCTCGGTGATCTGCACGCCGTCCGCGTCGTAATACGCTTTGCCCTCGTCCAGCAGCGCGCTGACCTTGGGAGCATTCGAAGGCGTGCCGCTTAATATCGCGTAAGCGTTCGCCCCGCCGCCGGTGAACGTGCCGCCCGCGAGCGCACCCGCACGGTCCGCAATAACCACAGCGCCGTTTCCGCCGGTGAACGTGCCGCCGTTTACCGTGACAGGAACCACTGACACACTCAGTCCATAGCTCTCGCCGGTGAAAACACCGTCGTTGACGACCAACGGGTGGGTCGTACCGCCCGCGTTTGATCCGCCGGTCGCGAAAATGGCGATTTGCCCGTCAAAGACACCGCCGTCCACCGTGGCGATAACGGTGTTGAGGTAGAGGCCGTCGCCCGCGCCGCCGTCCGAGCTGTTACCTGCGCCGGAAACCGTGCTTTTGCCGCCCGCGCCGCCGGTGAACGCACCGTTAGAGACGGTCAGCGTGCCGCCGGTCATGGAAATGCCATCGCCGCCGAAGCCGCCGATTTTCGGCAGGGGTTCTCCGGGTCCGCCGCCGAAACCGGCGTCAGTGTACGACATCGTTCCGCTGCTGTTCCCGCCCGCGCCTCCGGTAAAGCTGCCGCCGGTGACCGAAAGGCCGCTGCCAGAGGCGGAAACGCCCGCGCCGCCGGGACCGCCGGAATCGGCGCTGCCGCCGTCGCCGCCCTGCACGAGGATTTGATCCGTGCCGGAGACCTCCAGCTTACCGCCGTCCACGCTCACGCCGGGCGCGCCTGCAAGCAGCTTCTCGTCTGTCGCGCTGTCAAGCCCCTTGCCGCCCTGTACGGTGAACGCTTTCTCGCCGGTCAGGGTCAGCGCCGCGCCGGTTGCCACCGAAATGGCGGGCTGGGCGGCTTTGCTTTCTTCGCTGATTGTGGCGGCATCCGGCCCTGTCAGCTTGCCATCGCCCTCGCTGTCGGTGATGGCGACTGGAACACTCCCACTCAGCGTCAGCGGGATTTGTTCCTTGTCGCACGTCCAGTTATGGCCCTTCAAATTGATGGTGAAGCCGCCGTTCGTCGTGCTGATAGACTCCTGCACGTCATCCGTCAGGCGAATTTGGTAATTCTCCGCATTATCCACCTCGCCTATGTCGGCAATGGCCTCAAACAGCGTGTCGCAGTCTATCCAGGTGTCCCCGCCGTCCGTGGTGTACTGCGCCACGGTGCGGTTGTCGACGATGTACTTGCCGGAAAGGGTGTCGCCGGAAACGTCCGTGACCTTTTTGCCATTCGGTGAGGCCAATGTGACCTTATAATAGTAGCAGCCCTCCGCCAGCAGCTTGCCGACCGCGCCGGTTCCTGCCGTAATGGCAGTTTTATCGTCTCCACCGCCGTCGATCATGCCGCCGGACAGTTTGGCGTTTTTCTCGCCCGCCGCGTAAAGCGCCTGCCCGTTCGTCGAATCGCCCGAGAGCGCGCCGCCGGTCATTTTGAATACGCCGTCCTCCGTCGCACGGACGGCCCAGCTGCCGTTCGTCTTTGTGTTTTCGATCGAGCCGCCCGAAAGTTCCGCCTCGCCGCCGGACACGGTGAGTACGCCGAAATTCGCCGCCGGTGTGCCGGTTCCGGGCTCGATTTTGCCGGTGCTGCCGTCGGTGACGGTCAGCTTGCCGCCCGAGACCTCGATACAGCCGTTCGCGCCCGTGCCGCCGTCAGCCAATGTGCCGAACACCGGTATGGTGAGCGTTTTGCCGTTCAAATCCAGCGTGTGCGCGCCGCTTTCCACCCTGATCGTGGTGATCAGCGTCTTGTTGTTGGTCAACTGAAGGGTGAGCGCGCCTTTTTCGCCGCTGACGGTCACGTAATCACCCAGCAGGGTTTTCAGCGCATCCGCCGTACTTTCGCTTGTCAGCGTGATCGGCGCGGGATAGGACGCCTTGATCGCCTTTACCTCGCCGGTGCCGTCATAGGTGGGGACGAGATGCCACGTGTTGGAGCCGACAAGGTGGATATAGCCCTGGTCGCCGTCCTTTGCGCCGGTGGCGATGGTGCCTCCGGGTGCGAAGCCGGACGGCAGAACGACGTACACGCTCGCGTCAGCGGTCAGGGGCTGATCGGATTGGATCTGAAAGCTCGCAACGCCGTTTGTAACGTCGGTTCCGTTGTTGATGATAATGCCCTTGTCGGTGCTGCCGCCGATCTTCGCCGCGCCGCCGACCGTGACGGAGGTGTCGCCGGTGACCGTGCCCTTATTGTTGCCGCCGCCGTAGACGTTCTGCGTGACCGTGCCGCCGCTCGCGATGGTGACGGAGGTGTCGCCGCCGACTACAGAAACCGTGCCGCTGCTGGCGCCGTTGGCAATGCTGCCGCCGCCGTAGACGCTTTGTGAAACCGTGCCGCTGACGGTAACGGCGGTGTTGCCGGTGACATTGCTGTTTAGTCCGCCGCCATAGACGTTGCCGCCGTAGGTGCCGCTGACCGTGCCGCTGACAATGACTTCGGTATTGCCGCCGACCGTGCCGGTCGTGTTATAGCCGCCGCCGAAGACGTTGCCGGAAACCGTGCCGCCAATGGTGACCTTGGTATGATTGGTGACCTCGCCGCTGACACTGCCGCCGTAGACGTAGGAAGCCTTGCCGCCATTCGCAATGGTGACATCGGTGCTGTCCACCGTGCTGCCCGCGCCGCTGCCGCCGCCGTAGACGGTGCTAATGTTGCCGCCGCTTGCAATGGTTACCTTGGTGCTGCCGCTGGTGCTGGCGCCGTTGCTGCTGTTGCCGCCGCCGTAAACATAGAGAGTCGTGTTGCCACACGCAACAGTGACCTCGGTGTCGCCGGTGACCGTGCTGGCGGTGTTGCCGGTTTTGCCGTCTTGATTGCCGCCGCCGTACACGGTGGAAGCCGAGCCACCGCTCGCAATGGTGACGGAGGTGTCGCCGGTGACCGCGCTGGCGGAGCAGCTGCTGGAGGTGTTGCTTTGATTGCCGCCGCCGAAAACGTATTTTTTTACTGTGCCGTTAATGACGACCGTGGTTTTGCCGCTGACCGTGGTTGTGCCGGAAGTGGCGCCGATGAAACCGCCGCCGTAGACGTTGCCGGAGTTGCTTGCGCTGCCGCCAACCGTGCCGTTGCTCGCAACGGTGACCTTGGTGTCGCCGGTCACTGTGCTGCCTTTGCCGCTGCCGCCGCCGTAGACGTTGCCGGAGGTGCTTACGCTGCTGCCAACCACGCCGCCGCTTGCAATGGTAACCTCGGTGCTGCCGGTGACCGCGCTGGCGGTGGTGCTGGAGGCGCTGTTTTGACAGCCGCCGCCGTAGACGTTGCCGGAAACTTTGCCGTTAATGACGACCGTGGCTTTGCCGGTGACCGTGGTTGTGCCGGCGGCTTCGATGAAGCCGCCGCCGTAGACGTTGACAGCCGCGAAGTCGGTGGCGCTCGTGCCCGTGCCGCTGCCGTTGACGGTGACGGCGGTGTTGCCGGTCACGGCGCTGCCCGCGCCGTAGCCGCCGCCGTAGACGTTGCCGGAGGAGGTTGCGGTGCTGCCAACCTTGCCGCCCTCCTCGATGGTGACGACGGTGTTGCCCTTTGTGCTGTCGTCTGAAACGCCCACTGTGCTGTCGTAGCCGCCGCCGTAGACGTTTTTACCAACCTGACCGTTAATGGTGACGTTGGTGTTGCCGGTGACCGTGCCGCCATTGCCGCCGCCGTAAACGTCGCCGCCGCTGTTGTAGGCGCCAACGGTAAGCGAGCCGTCCTTCGTAATGGTGACGGTGGTATTGCCGCCGACCGTGCCTTTAAAGCCGCCGCCGTAAACGCTGCCGGTGACCGAGCCGCCGAAGGTGACGGTGGTATTGCCGTTCACCGCGCCGCCGCCGCTGCCGGATGTGCCGCCACCGCCGTAGACGCTGCCGGTTTTGCTGTCTTTTGCGATGCTGACGGTGGTATTGCCGGTCACTGTGCCGGCTTCGCCACAGCCGCCGCCGTAGACGGTGCCGGTAACCTCGCCGTAGACGGTGACCTCGGTGCTGCCGTTCACGTCGCCGCGTCCGCCGCCGTAAACGCTGCCGGTAACCTTGCCGCCCGTTGCGATGGTTACCTTGGCGCTGACCGTCCCAGCGGCTGTCTCGGCACTGCCGATCGCGCTGTAGTTGTTGCCGCCGCCATAGACGCTGCCAACCGTGCCGGAAATGCTGATCGTGGCTGTGCCGGTAATGTCGCTGTCTTTGGCGCTGTCGCCGTAGTTGCCGCCGTAGACGCTGCTTGTGACGGTCGCGCCCGTCCCGATGGTGATCTCGGTGCTGCCGGTGACACTGCTCTTATTGCCGCCGCCGTAAACGCTCTGAACCTTGCCGCCCTCCATGGTGATTTTTGTGTTGCCGGTGAGCGACTTGCCGTTTCTGCCGCCGTAGACGGCGTAGCCGGAGAGATCGTAGCCGTCAGCGAGAGAACCGCTGATGTTGCTATCGCTCGTGATCGTATAGGGCAGATACTCGCCCTCACTGCCCATTTCGCGGTAGAAAATCTTGGTTTTGGTGGCGTCAGACGTGCCCGCTGCCAGCTTCAAATCCGTGCCGTTGGCGTAAAGCTCATATTTGCCGCCGGGGTTTTCCACCGTCGGCATGGGATGGGGATAGACGCGGCCCACGGTGGCCCCGTCGTCGCGGGTGAAGTACGTGCCCAGATTGTCCACCGTGACGCCCTGATTGCTGAAATAGACAGCGTAGCCGTTTTCCGCCGTGTTTTCTACCTTCGCGCCCTCGTTTATGGTAAGCGTGGTCGTGCCGGTCATTTCAATCGTGCCATTGCTCGTCGCCGCGCAGGTGAGTGTGCCGCCGCTGACCGTCAGCACGCCCGCGCATTCGATCGCGGGATTTTCGCTGCCGCCGTCGATTTTACCGGTTTTTTCCACGCTCGTGTCCGTCACGGTCAAATCGCCCGCGCTTGTCACCTTGAGCGACGCGCCGGAGATGGCAAAGCCGTTCAAATCCAACGTGAAGGTGCTGCCGGTTTCCACCGCTTCGGTAAGCGCGATATCGGCGATCACCTGGATGGTATCACCCGCGCTCGCACCGCCCAAGGCTTCCGCCAGGGTGGAATACTCCGTGGTTTCGCCGTTTTTCGTGATGGTCGCCACGGGCGCCGTACCCGGAAGGTAGGGCTTCTGCTCGATTTGGTCGGCGGAAATGCCCATCAGTGTGGGCAGCAGGCCGCGATTTTTGAGGATGGACGCATCGCTAATGCCGTCGGGATACGTCCAGGCGTCGCCGCGCCACGTTTCGCTGAACACAGTGCCGTATGTACTCGTACCCACGGTGACGGTCGCGCCGTTGATTGCGTTGCCGCCGACGTTCTCCGTCACCGTATTTTCGTTCACCAGCATGTCCCCGCGTGCCATGTTGTCTGCGAGGGAACCCCCATTTCCGCACACGCGCCCGAAGTTCTGCACAGCTTCGTATACCGCCGTGACGGTAAGCCCCAGTGCCGCGCAGTTCTGGATTGTCGGCGTGTCGCCGTTGCTGGACATGCTGGGCCCGCCCGCGATGCCGCCGACATAGTCCAGGCCGAACACGTCGCCGGTGGCGTAGCAGTGGTCCATCGCGCCGTCATTCGAGCCGACAATGCCGCCGACATAGTTCGTGGCATATTGACCGTCGTCAGATACGCCGACGACGTTGCCGGTAGCGTAGCAGTCTGTAACCGTGCCGGCATTTCCCCCCACGACGCCGCCAAAAATTTTGCCCTCAAAACCGACTGCCCATTGAACCGTGCCGGTGGAGAAGCAGCTCTTCACCGTGCCGTAAGCATTCGCTCCCACGACGCCGCCCGCACAGTACCCGCCGGTGACATTGCCGGTGTTTACGCAGTTTTGGACCGTGGCGGGGGTGTAATTCTGCGAAAGGCTATAAGAACTGCCATCCGCGTTTTCGCCCACAATGCCGCCGACAGGTTGCACGCCGGAGACCGCGCCGGAGTTGGTGCAGCCGGTCACCATGCAGCTAACGGCTTGTCCCGCGATGCCGCCGACAAATTGCGCGCCGCTCTTGTTGCCGTCCTCGTCGGTGGCAATGCAACTGACCTTGCCTTCGTTTTTGCAGTTTTCCACCGCGCCGACGCCGATACATCCCACGATGCCGCCGAAATTTTCTGGGGTGCTGCTGTAAGCGTACTCGCTGGCAGGCGCAGGCTGTTTGGAAGCGTCGGCGATCACTTTGCCCTTAAAGGTGCAGCCGGATATGGTGAGTTCCGGGTAGTTGCCGTCGCCTTCGCAGACGAATTGCCCCGCGATGCCGCCGACACCCTTGTAGCCGGTGACCGTACAGCCGCTTTCGCAGTTCGTCACCGTGCCGGGGACGGGAGCGGTCAGATCGTTGTTCAGCGAATTGATACTCATATCGTAAAAAATGCTGTACCCTACGATGCCGCCGACATACGAGCTGCCGGTGACTGCGCCGGTGCTTTTGCAGCCGCTGATCGCGCTGTTTTCTGCCCGCCCGACGATGCCGCTGACATACGAGCTGCCGATGACTGCGTCGGTGCTTTCGCAGCCGCTCACTGTGCTGTTTTCTGCGAGGCCCGCGATACCGCCGAAATATTGGATGCTATAAGAGTATTCAGGATAAGTGCCAATCCCGACCGTGCCCGTAAAGGTGCAGCCGGTGATAACGGGGCCGGCGGCGGTTTCTTCGGTGGGCGCGCCGTTGGAGGAAAGGCTGTTTACACCGCTGCCAATTTGAGCGTGGCCCACAATACCGCCGACGGCTGACATGCCGGAGACGGTGCAGGAGCTTTCGCAGTTTGCCACCGTGCCGGGGGCGAGCGATTCGTTCGTCAGCGAAACGGGGTCCGGCGAGGAGGGGGTACGGACGCAGTACCCCACGATGCCGCCGACCGTATCTTCTCCCGTGACCGTGCCGGCGCTTTTGCAGCCGTTTACCACGCTGTCCATTGCGCCGCCCACGATGCCGCCGGCGTTGTATTCGCCGCCGGTAATAGTGCCGTTGCTTGTGCAGTCGCTAATCGTGCTGCGCGTTGTAGCGCCGGCGATGCCGCCGGCGCCGGCGCTATAGGAGCCGCTGCTGGTGACGGTGGCGGAAGCACTGCTTTGCGGCGCTATTTCGTCCCCAAAACGGCAGCTTGTGATGGTGGAACTGTTCGCGCTGCCCACAATGCCACCGATACTGCTCACACCTGCGACTGTGCCGTTGCTTATGCAGTCCGTCATCGCGCAGTAATTGGCGTTTCCCACGATGCCGCCAACATAATAGATGTTGCTGCTGTAGCCGGATGCGGGTTCAGCCTCGTCAGGATTATTGATGGAGCCATTGAAATTACAGCCGCTTATGGTGATGATGGGGTCCACACCTTCGTCGTAGCTTTCTTCGTAGCCTTCGGCGTAGCCCACAATGCCGCCGACGCTGTTCACGCCGGTGACCGTGACCTCACTGTTGCAGTCTTCTATCGTGCCGCCTGTAGCGCTGCCAACGCCGCCGCCGATATAATAGCTGCCGTTGACCGTGCCTTTGGCGTTACACTTGTGCAGTGTGCCGTATTCGACCACGCCGGCGATAACGCCGACATAGGAGCTGCCGGTAATTGCGCCGGTGACGGTCAGATTTTTCACAGTGCCATTAGACACGTAGCCGAACAGCCCGGTTCCGCAATCTTGATTTCCGCTATCGGTGATGGACAGATTGGTAATGTTAAAATTACTGCCGTCAAAGGTGCCCGAAAACGCGGGGGCCGGGACATCAGATTCATCGGTTGACTTTTTGCCGCCGATGGGCGTCATTGCTTCGTTGTTGCAATCGATATTGTCCGTCATTGTGATGGTGTAGCCGGACAAATCGTTGCCACCGTTCACCAGGTCTGCCAGCTTTTGCAGACCCTCGACACTGTTAACGGCATACTCCGTGACATCGCTGCTGTTCGCCGAAAAATCTGTGATGTTGGGGAGGCTTTCATTGCCGGGAAGCGCATTATCGCTATAGGGTCTAATTTCGTTTGTCACCGGGGGTTCGCCGGAGAGGTGCACATAGGCGCTGTCCACCGAAAAAGCGGCCCTGTCGGCATCCGCCGGGAGGACCACGTACACCGCCGCACCATCCGTCAGCGCGGGGCCGTAGGTGAGCGCGTCCACGCCGTTTGTGACGCCGGTTCCGTTGAGATAGACGCCGCTTTCGGGCGACGCGGCCCCGATTTTGGCGACGCCGCCCACGGTGACGCTGATCTCGCCGCCGACCGTGCCGTTATCGCCGCTGCCGCCGCCGTAGATGGACTTGACCGTGCCGCCGATCATCGTGATGGCGGTGTCGCCGTCCACGGGCGTATCATTGCCGCCGCCGTAGACGGTGAAGCCCGAAAGGTCAAGGGAGGCTTCGCCGTCAATGAGAAACGGCGTATTTTCTTCGCCGTAGGTAACGGCGGACGTGCCGGGGCGCTCGCCCTCCGCAATGGTAAGTGCGAGGCCGTTGGCGAAGATGCAGTCCCCCTCCACCGTGGGCGCGGGGGCGTCTATCGGCTCGCCATCCGTTTCGCCCGGCAGACCGCCGATCTCCGGCGTGCCGGACAGGGTGTTATCCTCCAGCGATTCGCCGAAGGAGGTCGTATTCTGCGCAGCGGACGCGCCACCGTCCTCCGCCGCCAGCGCGGGAGCGGGCAGCGCAGCAAACGCCATCAGGCAGGAGAGCAGGAGCGCCAAGGCTTTCCGTCCGGCGCGAGAGCTCCTTTTGTAGTGTACGGTTTCTTTTCGCATGGTCAAATCCTCCCAGTCCTCAGTCCATTTGTTTGTTCGGCCAGCAGCAGATGCCCACATCCAGAGGGATCCGCTCCTTCAAATGAAAATCTGCAAATTTACAGTACCAGCATTCCTTTTCCACCGGCAGTACGGCGGCGCGGGGCGTGAACGCCGGACAGCGTTGGCGCGGCCACACGCTCCCGCCCACCCGCGGTTCCTTCAGCGGACGGTCTTCGGCGCGGCGGTTGATTCCTAACTCTGCGCCCATTGCCCATCTCCTCCTCCTAACAGGTTTCCTGTTTCCGGGGGAACCCCCGGAAACAGTTGAGGGGCATGCCCCTCAACTGAATCGATCCTCTTATTGCAGGAGGCCTTGACAGATCCCCCCGGTCTTTTGCTACTGTTATTCTAATGAAAAAAAGTCGGCTTGTGGGGCAAAGTGTAAATTTGGTATGGTTTTGTGCGAAATTTGCACGTCCTGGGGAAAAAGTCGCTTGACAAGGGGAACCTATCATGTTGAAAATCGCTCTTTGTGACGACGAGCCAGGGCAGCGCAGCTTGACGGGCGGACTGCTCCGGGAATATATGGAACAGCGCCCCAGCCTCGCCGCCCGGCTCACCGTGGTTTCCTCCGGGGAGGAACTGCTGGAACAGGCGGAGGCGGAAGGGGGCTTTGACCTCTATGTGCTGGACGTCATCATGCCGGAGCTGTCCGGTATCGACGTGGGCGTGAAGCTGCGGGAGTTGGGGAGCGACGCGCCCATCATTTATCTCACCACGTCGCCGGATTACGCGGTGGATTCCTATCTGGCCCAGGCATTCTATTACATTTTGAAGCCGGTGGACCGGTCCCAGCTGTTTGAGGTGCTGGACCGGGCGGCGGCGCTTTTGGAAAAGCGGCGCGCCGTCTCTATGCCAATCAAGACCAAAAGCGGTGTGCGGCTGGCGCCGTTGGACGAAATCCTCTATGTGGAACTGGCGGGACGTTTGGCGCGATACCATCTCACCGGCGGGGAGACGGTGGACAGCATGACCCTTCACGGCCCGTTTCAGGCGGAGATTGCCCCGCTGTTGGAGGACGCCCGGTTTGTCCTGTGCGGCTCCAGTTTCGCGGTCAATCTCCACTATGTAACCGCTGTGGACAAGGGGGAATTGACGGTGGGGAATCATTTCAGCATCCCGCTGCCCCGAAGGCTTGTCACCCAGGTGAAAAAGCAGTGGGGGGAATACTGGCTGAAGGGAGGCGGTGGGCCGTGCTGAACAGGCAATCAAAGAAAACCGGGCGCGTCCCGGCGTGGATACCGGTACTTTGTTATCTGGCCCTGGCAGTGGCGGCGCTGGCGCTGTTCCACTCCTATACGGTGACGGACGAGGAAGAGCTGTTCCTCACCCCAACGTTTGCCGACGCCGGGGGATGGGATATCTACCGGCTGGACGACGCGGGCGGGCGCGTGGCGCTTACCCCAAAAGAGGCGGCGGAGACGACCGGCACGGTCTACCTCTCCCGGGTGCTGGACCCGGCCTATGAAGAAAGCGGTTATACCACGCTGGAACTGGATGGGCCGGTCAGCGTGTTTCTGGACGGGGAACTGCTCTACACCACGGCCCCCGGTTCCGGGGACAGGGCGGAGCGTGTGGAGCTGCCCGCGGGCTATGAGGTTCCGGCTGCCGGGGAGGTCCCCCGGCTCACCCTGCCCCCCGGCTACGGCGACAAAATGCTGACGCTGGCCTTTGAACGGGACGCAGATTCCTACGGGACGCCGAGGGTAATCCTGTCCAGCCGGGCGGTGGAGATTGCCAGCACCGCCGCCACGGCAAACCGGCTGGGAATGCCCGCCGCGGCCTACATGACAGCCGCTCTTTTGTTACTGGGCCTGTTTCTCTACAGCGGGGTTCAAGGCAATTGGGACTGGCCTATGCTCCTGCTGACGCTGGCGGCTGCGCTGCAGGCGTTCTATCAGCTTTGGGAATACGGCCTGCAGCTGAAGTATCACTCCGCGCTGGATATCCCCGCGTCGGCGCTGGTTCCACCCCTATTTGTGGCATTGCCCCTCTGCTACCTGCTGTGCCGGATGGAGCTGGGCCGCAGAAAATTGCGGGCAGCCCTGATCCTGATCCCTGCCGTCGTGGCATTGGCTCCGCCGCTGTTCTATGCGCTGGGGCTGTCCCTGCTCGCCCCCTTTTATACGCTGTGCGCCCAGGCGCTCTATCTCTCCATCGCTGCGGCGCTGGTGTACGCCGCATTGGAGACCCGGAGCGGGAACCGGGGATTCCGGGTATTTTTTCTGGGGCTGGGAGCGCTTGTCGCGGCGCTGGCCGCGGCCTGCCTGGTTTCCCGTGGGCTTGCCGCCCAGGTAGTCGTGGTGCTGAAACAGGCGGTTTGCGGCCTGCCCACTCTGCCCCTCTACTGGTGCGGCGTGGCGCTGTTCGTGCTGTGCGCCGGGATGAGCGTGGGCGACGCGATCCATCAGATGGCGGAAAGCCGGGTTCAGGCGGACATGCTCACCCTGCAGGTATCCGCCCTGCAGGGCCGGTTGGAAGCCGCCCACTCCGCCGACGAGGCCATCCGCATTGAGCGCCATGATCTGCGGCACAAGCTGCAGGCAGTGGCCGCAATGGTAAAAAAGGGAGAAAGCGATGAGGCCCTTGCCTACATCAGCGCGTCCCAGGCCCGCCTGGACGAGCTGAAGCCGGTGCGCTGGTGCCAAAACTCCGTGCTGGACGCTATTTTTTCCTCCTACTTCAGTCAGGCGCAGCAGCAGGGGATTCAGGTGGAGGCCAGCCTCGCTGTCCCGGATAAGCTGCCCGTGGATGCCGTGGAGTTGTCCACCGTGTTTGCCAACGTTTTGGAGAACGCCATCCACGCCTGCGCGGAGCTTCCGGAAGGGGAACGGAAAATCGTCTGCAAGTGTATCAACCGTCCCCGGCTTATGTTTGAGGTGGCGAATACCTGTGTGGGAGAAGTCCGGCTGGACCAGAACGGCCTGCCCGTGACTGGACGCCGTGGCCACGGAATGGGCACACGCTCCATCGCCACTTTCTGCGAAAAGCACGGCGCTGTCTGCTCCTACGAACAAAAGGACGGCTGGTTCAGGATACAGCTGATCCTATAAATGGATGCAAACCGAGTTGTCTTCGGAAATTCGATGGATCAGAAAAACCGGCCCTGCGCTTCCCGGATAGGAAAGCGCAGGGCCGGTTTTTTATTTGGTCCACGATGGGAGTTGTTTTTGCAGGAAATGCGTCCTGCCGTGTTTTTTTCTAGGAGGCCAAAAGCCATCCCAAACAGGGCGGCCCTTTTCGGCCTAAAGGCCTTGCTGTACAATGGTTTCAGCCAGTGTGCTAGCGACTGCCATTCATAGGTCATAAGCAGCACCGTGTCGGATATTCTGCCAATTTCCCCATAGTTGTGGGCTTCGTAGAGAAGCCCCGCCTGGGCCGCCGAGGTTTTGGGCGCCAGGTCCGTGTGGAGGAAGAAGCCTTCCGCATGTAGGCGTGAGGCTGTGTATTCCAGAAAACCCAGAAAAGCGGCTGCGTCCTTCTGCTCCACATATTCAAAATCGACATCCAGGCCCACATAGCCTTTTTTGTGCATCAAGGCAAGAATATTGTCCATCACCGTTTCCTGAAGGGCCTGGTTCTGAAAGAGGAGGCTGGCCCGTTCCCCGCTGAAATTCCCATCCTCTGTGACGGAGGAGAGCAGCATCACCGGCGCTGTGCGGTATTCGTAGGCCATGCGGATGAGAGGCTCGTCGTTGATGGGAATCAGAGCACCGTCCGGCGTGAAGCCGTAGCCGAATATGGTGAGATAGGTGAGGTAGGGGAGGGCGCGGCGCAGGATATCCTCCCGGATGTAGGGATAGGCGTAGCCGTTTACGGTGATCCGCCGCTGCTTTTCCTCTTCAAAGGCGATCACAATCGTCTGTCCGGCCTGCAGGTAGGGGGAATTGATCAGGCTGGGATTGTTTTGCAGCAGCGTGAGCTGGGGAATGGCAAATTTGCTGGATATGGAGGATAAGGTGTCTCCGGGACGCACCGTATACAGCACGCTGGGAATCAGAATGAGCAGAGCCTGGCCGGAGGGCAGGGCCTGAGGATTCAGAATCCCATTATCGCTGAGAATGCGCTGGGGAGACACCCCATACTGCCGGGCAATGCTCCACACCGTATCCCCCGGGCTCACCACATGAATCGCCATAAAAACCGCCTCCTTCCCTTTATGCTATGCGAAAGGGAAGGAGGCGGTGCTTTGCGGAAAGCTTCCGGGAGGAACGGAGCTAGTTCAGCCAATAGGCGCTGCAGTCCTTCTCCCGGCTGATCCAGCCGTATTCTACCAGATAGCGGCGGAGGGTGGCAAAATCGAAGTAGATTTCCTTCAGAAGGGAATTGACTTCTCCCTCCGTGTATCTCCGCCCGGGTTCGAATTCCTGGGCAATCCGTTTCAGGATGACCACTTTTTTCTTCTCCTTGGCGGAGAAGACCTTGAGCTTCAGCGGTTCCAGGGAAGAGAACACGCCGGAGAGGATTTTTTTCTCCTCCGCTTCGGTAATTTCATATCGTTCGTCCAACATTTTTGCACCTCCGTGTATGGGAATCAGCGCCTCGCCGGCGCTCTCTCTGTTTTGTTCTGCCAATTCCATAACGAGCTCCAGAACCGCCAGGGTCATCCGGGCTGTTTTGCATTTTTCCCGGAAGGTAAACCGCTGGTGCCGCACCGTGGAGGCGGTCACACCCAGCCGTTTGGCCACGGCGGCGTCCGAAAGGCCGGAGGCGAAAAGCTCCAGCAGCTCCCGCTGGTTTTCCGTAAAGGCAAGATATTTGCTCCCGCTTTCCAGCAGGGCGGTCAGCGGGCCGCCGTGACGGTTCTCGCAGTGGAGGGCGGCAGCTCTGCGGGCGGTGAGGTAGCGGCCCTCAACGCAGAAAATCTCTTCCGCGTCAAAGCTCTCCCCGCATACCGGGCAGACAAAAGCCTCTTTTTCCCCGTCGAAGGAATAGCCCGCTTTCAGGCAGGCAATGTCCTGTTCCTCTAAGAATTTCATCTTCTTCTCTCAGCTCGCTTCAGAACAATATAAACTTATTATAATTAAGTTTATCAAAAATGTCAACTTAATTAGAAAAACCGGAACGAGTGGACAGGCTGCCTGTCCGGGCGACGAAAAAATCCCGTCCGATTACATCGGACCGCAATTTTTTGAGAAGAACATTCTTTTTGCAAAGCTGAGCGGAGCCACTGGCCCCGCTCATTAAGTCCGGTAAAACTTCTTTTTTGTTCTGATAGATTCCTTCCATTTACAGCAGTCGTTCAGATGAAGCATGGCGTCCCGGGTAGGTGGCATCAGCAAAATACCTGCAACATCCTTTTTGCCCCAAAAATCCAGCAGCCATTTTGAGTTTTCCTGCTGTGTAACTCCGCCCACGGAAAGGATGGCAGTTAAATCAGCTGAGCAAATCTGGCGCTTGAGTTCAACCGCATGTAGGGAACCGATAATGTCCCTTGTTCTCTGCGCTACAGCGTTTCTGTAATTTATCAATTCGACGATATTTATATTCCTGCTTAACGCCATGATTTGCTCATCTGTGAGAGCGTTCCCGGTGTCTGAAATCTCAACATTCAGCCGTTCTTTCCATTCCGGATTGAATACCTGTTCCTTCCGGGCTACCAAAATATTCATTGTCAAATCTTCAAGCCTGGCGATATGCCAGAAAGCCCAGGCTATGGTTTCATCTTTGTTCGTTGGCATAATAGCATATTCGTTCCGCTCTAAATCGGATAAAAGGGCATCGACCTCATTTTTTTCGGTGTTTGATACGATGGAAAGATGCAGCTTCGCATGAATTTCTAAAAACAGAGCCTTGGATCGTTCGAACTCCGAAGCCTTTCGTATCATTTGGTTCAATTCTTTGTGCCGCTCACTTAATCCATTGCCAAAATATTTCATAAAGGTTCTCCCATTTTCTCAACGGCGCCTGATCCGCATAAACCGGCCTGACAGTTCTTATTTTTCATTCTAATGGCAGCGCGGGGAAATGTCAAACAACTGGTTTTGCGTCATAGCCGAATGAGATATGGATTGGAACGGCCGGCGGCGTGGAAGACTGCCGGATATTCTGAAAATCTGGTGGGGAGGGGGTGATATTTTCGACGGCCCTTTCCAGGAAAAAATGAAAAGAAAATAGAGAAAAACGCTTGTACGTACAAATCGAATATGCTATCATGTGTCCATCGGGAAACCGAAACTCGAAGGTAGAAACGGGAGGAATTTGAACGATGAAAAGCAGGTCTGTGCCGGTTACGGCATTTCAGCCGGGAGAGGGCTTTCTGCCGGACTGTCAGCGGCTGGTAAAAGAGCAGGTGATTCCCTACCAGTATGAGATTCTCAACGACAGGCTGGAGGGCGTGGAGAAGAGCCATGCGCTGGAAAACTTCCGCGTTGCGGCAAAGAAAATCGCCGGGGAGCCTGTAACGGAAGAGTTTTACGGAATGGTGTTTCAGGACAGCGACGTGGCCAAGTGGCTGGAGGCCGCCGCCTATTCCCTGACCGTGCAGCCCGACCCGGAACTGGAAAAGGAAATCGACGGCGTGGTGGAGCTGCTGGCCTCCGCCCAGCAGGAGGACGGCTATCTCAATTCCTATTTTACCGTCAAAGAGCCGGAGCGCCGCTGGACCAACCTGCAGGAGGCACACGAGCTGTACTGCGCGGGCCATTTGATGGAGGCTGCCTGCGCCTATTACGAGGCTACGGGCAAGGACGGCTTCCTGAAGGTGATGGAAAAAAATGCAGACTGCATTTACGAGCAGTTTATGAATCACTGCCCCAAGGGGTATTCCGGCCATCCCGAGGTGGAGCTGGCCCTGATGAGGCTGTACCGGGCGTCCGGAAATTCCAAATATAAAGAGCTGGCGCAGCATTTTGTGGATGTGCGCGGCGAAGCGCCCAACTACTTTATGGAAGAGAAAGCGAAGCGGGGCTGGAACGTCTGGGGGCCTACCGGCAATGACGCCGAGGATACCGATTACACCCAGAGCACCCTGCCTGTCCGCCAGCAGAAAGACGCGGTGGGACATGCCGTGCGCGCAGTCTATCTGTATACCGCCATGGCAGACCTGGCCAACGAGACGGGGGACGCGGGCCTGAAGGAGGCCTGCGAAACGCTGTGGAAGAGCATCACCCACCGCAGGATGTATGTCACCGGCGGCATCGGCTCCACAGTGATCGGAGAGGCCTTTACTGTGGATTACGACCTGCCCAACGCCACCGTATATGCGGAGACCTGCGCCTCCATCGGCCTGATGTTCTTTGCCCGGCGCATGCTGGAGCTGGAGGCCAAAGGCGAATATGCGGATGTGATGGAGCGCGCCCTGTACAACACGGTGCTTGCCGGTATGCAGCTGGACGGCAAACGCTTCTTCTATGTCAACCCGCTGGAGGTGGTGCCGGGGATTTCCGGAAAAGCAGCCACCCAGCGGCATGACCTGCCCCAGCGTCCCCAGTGGTACGCCTGCGCCTGCTGCCCGCCCAATGTGGCGAGGGTGCTTTCATCCATCGGCAGCTATGCCTACAGCGAAGGGGAGGAGGCCCTGTTCCTCCATCTCTATCTGGGCGGGACCGTAAAGTCTGCCAAGGGATATTCCCTCAGCTGTGAAACCGGTTATCCCCACTGCGGCTCTGTGCGCTATGTGTTCCATGGGGAGCAGGAGGCTGTCCTGGCCCTGCGGATTCCCGGCTGGAGCCGGAACACGGCCCTCACGGTCAATGGAGAAGCTGTGGATCTGGCGGCGGCTGTCAGGGACGGCTATGCCATGCTGAACAGGCGGTTCCATGAGGGCGACGTGATCGAGCTTACTCTGGATATGACGCCCCGCAAGGTGTTTGCCTCCTCCAAAATTCCGGCGGATACCGGCTGCGCGGCGGTGCAGCGCGGGCCCCTGGTGTACTGCGCGGAGGGTGTAGACAATGGAGGCGATATCCTCTCCCTGTCCCTGAACCGGGATGGGGCTCTGCGGGAGGAGGACTTTGATGCCGGACTTCTGGGCGGTGTGGTCCCAGTGCTGGCGGATGGATGGCGTACCCAGCAGACGGAAGACCTGTACACGGCCAGCCGGCCCGGAAGGGAGAAAACGGAAATCCGCATGGTGCCCTATTATACCTGGGGAAACCGCGGCCTGAACCAGATGCGCGTCTGGCTGCCGGAGGCCTGACCGGGTTCGGAAGGAATGCGGATAGAAAAACGGAGAGGCCGTCAGCAGGGGATTTTTCCCCGCTGACGGCCTTCTGCTGTATAAAAAAAGCCTTTGGCCGTCATTCTTCCAAAAGACGGCCTTTTTTAAGTGGCGGAGGGTCGTTCGCCGCGCTCCTCCCGATCCTCTGGCGTTCGGTTTTGTTCCCGCGTCCCTTAGCCGCTGCCGGCTTGTTCTTGCCGGGCTGCGGGCCATTGGAAAAAGTAAAGTTTTCGCCCGGCTTTTTCAAAAGGCGGTGATGGGGTGCAGAAGAGTCCGCGGCCTGCCCTTATCCCAGCGCCACATCCAAAATCATCATGATGAGAAAGCCGCCCATGACCCCCAAGGTGCCCGGGTGCGAGTGTTCCCCCAGGTGGGCCTCTGGAATCAGCTCTTCCACCACCACGTACATCATGGCCCCTGCGGCAAAGCTGAGAAGCCAGGGCATCAAGGGCTGGATGGTACCGGCTGCCAAGACCACCAGGATGCCGAAAATGGGCTCCACAATGCCGGAAAGGGAGCCGTAAAGAAAGCTTTTCCCGGCAGAGAGCCCCTCCTGCCGCAGCGGCAGGGAGATGGCTGCGCCCTCGGGAAAATTCTGTATGCCGATGCCGATGGCCAGCGCCATGGCGGAGGCATAGAAGGCCGGGTCGTTTCCGGCCTGCTGGGCGGCCAGGGCAAAGGAAAGGCCCACAGCCATGCCTTCGGGAATGTTGTGCAGGGTGACGGCCAGCACCAGCAGCGTGGTGCGTTTCCAAGGGGAGGCAACGCCTTCCGCTCTGGCCGCGCCCGCATGCAGATGGGGCAGCAGGGCGTCCATCGCCATCAGGAAAAGGATTCCCAGCAGGAATCCGCCCGCAGCGGGCAGCCAGCCCGGCATGCCGGATCCCTCCGCCTGGTCAATGGCCGGGATAAGCAGGCTCCATACGGAGGCGGCGATCATCACCCCGGCGGCAAACCCCAGAAAAATGCGCTGCACGTCAGCGCTGATTTTATTTTTGAAGAAGAAAACCAGGGCGGCGCCCAGGGTGGTCATCAGGAAGGTGAAGCCGGTTCCTCCGGCGGCCCAGAGTATGGACTGCGCAGTCATAAAAATCACCCCAAAGAATCTTTTAATCAGTTAGTATCCTCTAACATGGTACAGGAAAACCCGGGCTTTGTCAAGTGAAAAAGCCCGGGTTTTCTAATAGTATGTAGAATTTTAAAACTAATTCTCAATTTATCCAAGAACACCCAAATGCTCCAGCAGAATCTTCAGGCCGATGAGAATCAGGATGATGCCTCCGATGAGCTCTGCGCGGCTCTTATAGCGCACGCCGAACAGGCTGCCAAGCTTCAGGCCCAGGGCGGAAAGCAGGAAGGTGATAACGCCGATAAACGAGACCGCCGGCACGATATCCACCTGCAGAAAAGCAAAGCTTACCCCCACGGCAAGGGCGTCTATGCTGGTGGCCAGCGCCAGGGGCAGCATGGAGCGGAAAGAGAGGGAAGCGTCCGCTTCGCCGCAGTCTTCGCAGCCGTCCTTTTTGGAGACCGCCTCGCGGATCATGTTGGCGCCGATCAGGCCCAGCAGCACAAAGGCGATCCAGTGGTCAAAAGCCGTGATGCTGTCCCGGAACTGGATGCCTACCAGGTACCCCAGCAGAGGCATCAGCGCTTGAAAACCGCCGAACCACAGGCCTATTATCACCATGTTCCGCGGCTTGGCGGCCTTGAGGGCCAGCCCCTTACAGACGGCCACCGCAAAAGCGTCCATAGAAAGGCCTACAGCTAGTGTAAAAAGTTCGAAAAGTCCCATAATTTTCCAATTCCCCTCTCTGTTTCTCCGCGGCGGCCGCCCACGCAGCCAAAGAAAAAGACTCAGCGGAAGGCGGCAGAACGCCGCTTTCCGTGAGTCTCGTTTTTTCAGGCAGAACCAGATTTCCATCAATATGTTGGCAATGCCGCGGTATCCCGCAAACTACTCCCCCACAGGGTATTTTATTATTTTATCTGATTATGGAAAGCTTGTCAAGCAGTTCCTGCTCGGGAACGGTCCTTGCCCTGTTCCGCAGTCAGATATGGTAGGCATGAATCGAGACATGGATTGTGCAAAATATTAAAAATATACATAAAATGTGTAATTTGATATATATTTAGTGCCGATTCTTGACTTAGGGGTCGGAACGTGGTAATGTGAATTTATAAATATCAGAAACTGTCGAAAAGAGATGATTGCCTGTCGGTATTTTGGCTTGACGTAGGGAGAAAGCGGAAACAAGCAATAAGCGGCATCCGGTTCCGGATGCGAAAGGAGCGTTACCTATGTCGGATTACAAAGTGATCGTTTACGGAAACGGGCTGCAGGCGGTGTTCGCGGCGTGCAAGGCGGCGTCGCAGATCACCAGCGGGAAGGTCCTTCTGGTCGTGCCGGATACCACGGGAAAGCTGGGCGGCATCGTCACGGTCGGCGGGCAGAACTATTGGGATCAGGAAGGTACGGCAAGGGCAGACTTTCAGCAGAGGGGTTCCTTCTACTATACCTTCAGCGATTACCTGTTTGACAAAAACGGGAACAAGGTGAGCGACTACGCCGGGAAGGGCTACAGCACCGATACCCTCGCCCAAAAGTTTGCCACCATGGTGGGAAAACGGACGAATATCGAAGTGATGTACCGTACGGATATCTGCGACTTTGCCACAACCGGCAGCCCCTACCGGATCACCTCCGTCACTTTAAAGGGGATCGAGCGCAACTCCAGCGGATATATCGTCTGGAAAAATGAGACGGGAGTGGTGAAAACAGGGGATATCTTTGTGGATGCCTCCGAAGAAGGGCGATTGGCGCGCATGGCGAATACCTCCGTCACGGTGGGCCGGTATGACTGGCCCTGGTCGGAAAATGGGAAGCAGCTGCTGGACGGAGCGGACAGCACCGGCAGGCAGCAGGCGGCGACGCTGATGTTCAAAATCAAGGGGGTTGTCCCTCCGGCTGCTCCTCCAAGCGGAACCGACCGGATCGTGGATGCAAATGGCGCAGAATGGGATTATTTTTACAGAAGCCAGGACGCTTCCGGTTCCACTTACCGCAGCGACGGAAAGTGCTGTGAATCCGCAGGCGGCAGGGTGGGCCTGGTCAACCCCAATGGACCGATCAAGACCTTTAACGACAGCCATAGCGGAAGGTACGCTTTCAAGGGCTACAATATGGCCCGGGACGGATACGACAGCGACGAGTGGTGGATTAACACGCTGATGATTTTCCACGTGGACGGCAGGGCAAACGAACGGGACGTGGGCACTAAATTTTACCCCAACAATGTGGTGGGGGGCTGCTGGAATGTGGATAAATCCTGGGCGGAGGCCAACAACCTGCTGAACAATACAACGGAACGGACGGCGATTACGGAATGCATCCGGTCCCTGGGGCCCCAGTTCACAAATGCGGAGCTGGTGATCCGCAATGGGAAGGTGGTCACTGGCGAGGTGCTGTATCTTCGGGAGACCGTGCACATGTCGGATGTTTCCACAGACCGCGCCCACGGGACGGAGGACACCAATTATCATATCACCATGACGGCGTCGAAAGGTGCCGGTCAGCATGAAAATGATAAGGGGACGGATTTTGCTTATAAGCCCACCGCTGTGGGCGTCATCCGTTATGGAACCGATATGCACCCCTATAAGTTAGAGGACATGAAGGTCAACGGGAATTATGTGTGGGGGACAGAGTATACGCGTGCCTCATCGGCAGACGCAAGAAATCCCGTCTATGTACCCTACAACGCCCTGACCACGCGGTATGTGGCGAATCTGCTGCTGCCGGGCTACGCGGCCAACATGTGTTCCTATGCCTGGGCAAAGGCCAGGGTGGCGCCCAATCTGGCGGTGCTGGGGGATGCGGCGGGCGTGGCAGCTGGCTACTGCGCGGAATACAATGCATCCTCTTCTACCAAAAAGTGGCCTTATAACCTTTCCTCTGCCGACATCACGACGCTTCGCAGTAAGCTGGTCAGTCAGGATGTCAAATTAACTAAGATGTAGCAAGGAGCGGGAAAAAACAAAGGAAATCAGAAAAGAGGCGTTGAAAATGAAAAGAGCAGTTTCTCTGTTTCTGGCAGTCCTGCTTACCTGCTGTTGTGGTTTGGGAGCGTTTGCACTGGAATACCCGGATCCTTATGCGATCCGGTATGAAACGAACGGCGGCTATATCGATTTTCGGAAGCACAATAGAGGCTCAAAGGTTTATCTTATGGTGTCCGATATGTCGCGGCTGTACGGGGATCTGGTGATTCCTGCCGAATTGGATGGATATCCTGTCAGAGATGTATACTACTATCCCTTACTCCAGGATTATGCGTTTGAACTGTGCGAGGATTTGACCTCCATCACTTTTCCAGGCACAATGGATGCTCTTCTTACTGACTATGGTGGAGAAACAAGCGGTTATCCGATGAGCCTGAAAAAAATTGTGGTGCTGGAAGGGGCGAGGAGTTTTGGAGCAGCCCGGTTTCGGAATCTGGAAGAGGCTCATCTTCCGGCCAGCATACGGCATATCCCGGAGGAGGCGCTGCCCTGGAGGAATGAGAACTTCACCATCTACGCGCCCACGGATTCCGGCGGCCACCGTTATGCGGTGGAGCACGGGGTGAACTTTGTGGCGGAGGGGGATCAACCGGTACTGTTTACGGATATCTCCGGCCATTGGGGAGAGCAGGATATTCTGTGGTGCTTCCGGAACCAGCTGCTGATGGGCACGTCGGAGACGGCCTTTTCTCCCGAAGCGAACCTGACGCGTGGCATGCTGGCCGCGGTGCTGTATCGGCTATGGAATGATTATGACGATGCGGATTATTCGGAATATCGTTTTGACGATGTGGAACAGAGTGCCTATTATTACCAAGGAGCCTGCTGGCTGAAATTTATTGGAATTGCGGACGGCGAGGGAAACAACCGGTACCGCCCGAACTCCAACATCACGCGGGAAGAGCTGGCCGCCATGCTGCTGCGCTATGCGAAAATTCAAGAGGAAATCCATCCCTCTGGAAACCTGGACGGCTTTTCCGACGGGGAAAAGGTGCACGATTGGGCAAAGCCTGCCGTGACCTGGGCGGTAAGCCAGGGCATTCTCAAAGGGGACGAGAAGGGCAGGCTGAACCCTCAGGGTCTGGCCACCCGTGCTGAGGTTGCCGCTATGCTGCACCGTTTCTTTCTGCAGGTCTATTCAGACAAATAGACGGATGCTGAAAGAGCGATAGGAAAGGAGTGTGGGTTGCATTGAAAAAAATAATTTCCCTTCTTCTGGCAGTCCTGCTTGTCTGCTGCGGTACGCTGGGAGCGTCCGCGCTGGAATACCCGGATCCTTATAGAATTCTGTATGAGACGAACGGCGGATACATTGAATTTTTTAAAGAAGTGAGTGGGCAGAAAGGAACTACGCTGCTGCTTACAAATTCTAAAGATTTGACAGGAGATTTGGTGATTCCCTCGGAGGTGGACGGATATCGGGTGACAGCGGTCTATTATGACTTTTGGAGTCAGGAATATGGGCTGCTATTTTCCGACCTGGCTTCCATCACCTTTCCGGGCACGATGGATTCTCTCCAAGAGCCCTATACGCCCGATGACCAGGCTTTCCCCGAAAGCTTGCGAAAAATTGTAGTGCTTGAAGGCGTAGAACGCTTTGGCTCGGCACGGTTCAGGTATTTGGAGGAAGCCCATCTCCCGGCCAGCATACGGCATGTCCCAAAGGAGGCGCTGCCCTGGAGGAATGAGAACTTCACGATCTACGCGCCCACGGATTCCGGGGCGCACCGGTATGCGGTGGAGCATGGGGTGAACTTTGTGGCGGAGGGGGATCCGCCGGTGTTGTTTACGGATATCTCCGGCCATTGGGGAGAGCAGGATATCCTGTGGAGCTTCCGGAACCAGCTGCTGATGGGCACGTCGGAGACGGCCTTTTCTCCCGAAGCAAACCTGACGCGGGGCATGCTGGCCGCGGTGCTGTACCGGATGGTAAATGAACCGGATAAAGAGGAAGAAAACCCTCCTGAATTCCAATTTGATGATGTGGACGCGAACGCCTATTATTACCAAGGAGCCTGCTGGCTGAAATTCATGGGAATTGCGGACGGCGAGGGAAACAACCGGTACCGCCCGAACTCCAACATCACGCGGGAAGAGCTGGCCGCCATGCTTCGCCGCTTTACCTTGAAGGCCACAGAAGACAAGAACGCCAACCCCACCGGAAATCTGGATGAGTTTGCCGACGGGGGAAAGGTGCACGGGTGGGCGAAGAATGCAATGTCCTGGGCGGTGGGCCAGGGCATTCTCAAAGGGGATGAGAAGGGCAGGCTGAACCCTCAGGGCCTGGCCACCCGCGCCGAGGTAGCCGCTATGCTGCACCGGTTTGAGCTGCAGAGGGTCTATTGAGTCAAAAGCCGGGCGGCGGTTGTTTGGCGGCCGCCGTATTACACCGGTATCTGTGCCGTTCAGGATTGGGGTAATCCTTTCGGAAAAAGAAGAGGCCGCCGCAGGCGGGCTGCATTTGCAGCTGCCGGCGGCGGCTCTTTTGACGTTTGAAATTCTACTCGGTTAATTTTGATTGCTCTTGGAACATGCAGCGGCTATAATGGAGAAGAGGCCGGAGAAACTGTCCGGCGCGTGGAATTGGTAGGAGGTGCGTTTTGTGAATCTGTTTTTGTTTTCCTGTATGGCCCTGCCGCTGTGGGCGGCTATTTTTGCCCTGTATTTCCTGCTGCGGCGGGACCGGCGGACGATGCGCCACAGCCTGATCGCCAAATGTGCGGGCAGTTTTCTGGCGGTGAGTTCTGCCGGTCTGGCGCTCTGCCTGCGGGGGGAAAACCCGCTGTGCCATGGAATATTCTGGTTTTTCGTACTTTGCACCATCGCGGACGCCCTGCTGGAACTGCAGTTTGTGGCGGGCATGCTGGTGTTTGGCGCGGCCCATGTGTGCCTGCTGTTCTGGCTTTGGGGGATTGCTCCGCCCACCTGGTGGAGCCTGCTGTTCTGGGCCGTGCCCTACGGGGCGTCTGCGGTGCTGTTCCGCAGGGAAATCCCCAAGCTTGGCAGGCTGACAATACCGTTCTGCCTGTATCCCGCGGTGCTCAGCGCCTCCCTGGCGCTGGCCGCGCCCCTGCCCTTCACCGCGGGTCCGGCGCTCTGGCCAGCCGCTGTGGGCGCGCTGTGCTTTTTTGTTTCCGACATGCTGGTGGCAAAGGGGGAGCTCACAGGTTTGGATCCGAAATTTCACAAGCTGGTGATGCTCCTCTATTGGGGCGCCCTGTATCTACTGGCAGCGCCGCTTTGGGCGGCTTAATCCCCAGTGGTGAGTTCGAAGAGCCGGGCGCTCATCGGATGGGGCAGTTCTGCGGTGAGGGAGCCGGCTTCCGGATTCCACCGGAAGCTGCAGTCCCCCCGGGCCGGGTAGAGGCAGCGCGCCTCCGCCTGCCTGCCCAGCAGATGCTTCACCGGCAGCGTGCAGACGGGAGAGGCGCTTCCCCTGCGCCACAGGGCCACGTAGGTCTTCGGGCCGGATTTGAGCCCCAGGGAAACCCACTCGTCCCCATAGGAGGAGAGCCCCAGCGGCCAGAAGGGGACGGCGGTTTTCAGGTTCTGCCGGATACCCTTGTAGCAGGAAATGCCCTCCTGCACCAGTGCGAAGCGTTCCGGGCTGAGATTTGCCAGGTGGCCGCTCTGGTGGATGCGCAGAAGCATGGCGTTTACCATGTTGAAGACAACTTCCTCCTCGTCCCCCTCGGACAGGGGATAGCTCCAGATGGCGGCCTGCTCCGGCGTCAGGGCGGAGGGGGCGTTGGCGGAAATGGTGGCGTAGCGGCGGTAATCCTCCTGGTCGCTGGTGGACTGGATGCTGTGGCGGGAGAGCAGGGCGTAATCCATACGCAGGCCGCCGCTGGAGCAGTTTTCGATGATGAGCTCCGGGTACCGCGCAAACACAGAGTCGAGCCACTGCAGATAGGCGCGCTGGTGGCCCAGCAGGCCGTCGCCAAAGCTGTCGGCGTCCACCTCCGTGCCGATGCCGGGCTCTATATTGTAATCCATTTTAATATAGCCCACGCCGTATTCCCGCACCAGCCGGTCAATCACCCCGTTGGCGTGGGCAATCACTCCGGGATGCCGGAAATCCAGCTGGTACCGGCTGCGGTCGTAAACCTTTTCGCCGTGGCGCAGGAAGTACCACTCCCTGGGAACCTGGTCGGCCAGGGGACATTTGATGCCCATCACCTCGATTTCCAGCCAGACGCCGGGCACCATGCCCTTTTTCCGGATGTAATCCATCACCTCTTTCAGGCCGCCGGGAAACCGGCCTTCGGCAGGCTTCCATTCGCCCACGTTGTCCCACCAGAAGCCGTCGGAATACCAGCCCGCGTCCACACAGTAGTATTCGCACCCCGCCTCCGCCGCCTTGTCGATGAGGGGCAGCTCCTTTTCAGTGGTGGGGTCGGCCCACAGGCAGTTCATGTAGTCGTTGAAAATGACGGCCAGGGTTTCGTTGTCCCGGTTTTTCCGGCGGATGCCGCGGCGGTAGGCGGTCAGCTGGCCCATGGCCTCGTCGAAGCCTCCGGGGCAGGAGCCGACGCAGACGGGAACGGTGGTAAAGGTTTCGCCGGGCTTCAGGTTTTTCCACCAGTGGGACTGGTTCTCCGTGGGACCGGAAAGCTGCAGGTAGAGGTGGCCGTCCTGGTCGGCGATCTCCCAGTGCCAGGAGCCGTTGTGCTCAATCTGCCAGTAGAGGGAGGAATTTGTCTCCTGATTATAGAGGCAGCCCATGGGCAGATACTCCTTGGTGGACCAGTTGCCTGTGTTGGAGATGTTGATGTATTTTGAGGTGTGCATGGTTTCTGCGGGCTGGGAAACCGACATGCCCAGGTCGGCGAGAGTATAGCGGTTCCAGTGCAGCTCCTTCTGCCAGCCGTTGTGGGGCAGGTACAGGGCAAGTTTTTGGTCGAAGGGGAGCAGGCCTTCCTTTTCGATGCCGGTCAGCGCAAAGGAGGAAACGTATTCCAGGCCTCTGGGCGCGCCGCCGGAATTGACCACCTCGGTCCAGGAACGCACCGCCTGGACGCCGTCATAAAATTGGAGATGGCTGCGCACAATCAGGGAGAGGGGCTCGTCCGCCATGGTGATCACCAGCTTCCTGCCCAGCTCGTTGCGGGTGTCGGAAAAATCCTGGTATTTCAGGCGGTAACCCGGTGCGGTGCGCACATATTTCAGGCCGTGGCGCTCACCGGGACGGTCCAGGCCGGAAATCTGCACCTCTGCCAGACGGAACCCCACGGTCCCGTCCTGGGAGGTGAGGGTCCGTTCGTCAAAGGGCAGGGCTGAAAAATGCAGCAGCTTGATCTCGTTTTCCCCGTTGATTTCAAACACCAGATGAAGCCCGTTTTCTGTGAGTGTCATTCGTTTCAATGAAAATTCCTCCTGCTTGTACAGACATTTATTGACCCTATTTTACAGAAAGCGGAGAGAGAAGTAAAGGCTTTTTTCAGGGGCCCCATGCCGGGAAACCCGTGAACCGAAAGTGAGAAAAAGGAGAGAGCGCTGTGAAAGAGCTGGGATTGGCCCATATGCTGGCGGAAAAGAGAAGGGAGAAGGGGGTGACCCAGGAAAAACTGGCGGCCTATCTGGGCGTTTCCAAGGCTTCGGTCTCCAAATGGGAAACCGGGCAGAGCTGCCCCGATATTTTACTGCTGCCCCAGATTGCCGCGTACTTTGACATCAGCGTGGACGCCCTGCTGGATTATAAGCCCCAGATGACCCGGGAGGAAATCCGCAGGCTCTATGCCCAGCTGTCGGAAAAATTCTGCCGGGGCGCCTTTGAAGAGGCCTGGGCGCAGTGCAGAGAAACGGTGCGGAATTACTATTCCTGTTTTCCTCTGCTGCTGCAGATGGCGGGGCTGCTGCTGAACCATTCGGCGCTGGCGGGAAACGGGAAGCTCGCCCGGCAGGTGCAGGAATATGCGGCGGAGCTCTGCGTCCGCGTGAAGGAGGGCAGCGGGGACGTCACGCTGCTGCGTGCGGCAAATTCCCTGGAAGCCGCCGCCAGTTTGATGCTGGGAAGGCCGGAAGAGGCGACTGCGCTTTTAAAAGACGTCAACCGCATGCCTGGGCTGGGGGAAGAATCCATCTATGCCGCCGCCATGCAGTCCCAGGGGGATCTCTCGGGAGCCAAAGAGGTGCTTCAGGTCTGTCTGTACCGTCATGTGACAGAGCTTTTGAGCAACCTTTCCTCCTATCTGGCGCTCGTGTCCGACGAGCCCGAAGGGTTTGAGGAGGGAATGCGCCGGGCAGAGGGGATTTGCAGTCTTTTTCGAGTGGAGGAGCTTCACCCCTATCTGGCGGCACAGGTGGCCTATGTGGGCGGTTACGGCTGGTACCAGCTGGGGGACCGGGAGAAAACCATCCGGTATCTGCAGGAGTATGCCCGTCTGTGCGGTTTGATCTTTCCCGCAGCCCTCCGCGGCGACGCCTTCTTTGACCGGATTGACCCCTGGATTTCAGGGCTGGAGCTGGGGGCCTCCGCGCCGCGGAATGAAAAGCTCATCCGCAGGGGGTTGGTAGAGGCAGTGAGGGAGAATCCCCTGTTTGCCCCTCTGAAAGAGGATCCACGCTTCCGAAGGCTGGTGGAACACCTGGAACAGGAGCTGGGGGACAGGTAAAAAGATTCCCTTTCCCGGCCCTTTCATCACGGGGAGAAGAGCTGGGCCAGCAGATTTGCTTTTACCTGCTCCATAGCGGCGGGATCCGGCTGGGGCAGAGCGGCGTCGAACCGATCGGCGGCCCCCTTTGCCTCCTTCAGGCAGCTTATAGCGGTCTGAACCAGCTCCTTATAAGCGGTTTGCAGGTTCTGCAATTGGGCGGCATAGGCTTCGTCCGTGCCGGGAGTGACACAGAGCTGGTACATGTCCAGGATTTCGTCTCCGGAACGGGAAGGGAAATATTCGTGGGGAGCGGTGCTGTCCAGCAGGCAGAAGCCCAGCTCCCGCACGGCGACCAAATCCAGGCTTTTGGGGTCGAGGGAGCAGTGATACCGTTCCACGGTATAGCCCCGGTTCAGGGCCGCCCGGGCGAGCTTTTTCAGGAAGGTGGATTTTCCCGTGCCGGGACGCCCCTTGATGAAATACCGCTTTGGGATGGAGGCCGTTACCTCCGGCACATAGTCCAGGTTTCCGTCGGCTGTGGCAGCGCCGAAAAAGCGGTGGATTTCCCTGCCTGGCCTGCCGGACTGTTTTCCGCCCAGCAGCAGGTCAATCATTTTTTCCGTCAGCCGGTCGGCGGCGGAAAAATCCATCTGGGAGAGGTAAATTTTTTCCTGCTCGTCGTGCAGCAGCCTGGCCTTGCCGAAAATGCTTCTGGCTTTTTCCAGATTTTCCAGGATGGGGGCCAGCTGTTCCGGAGCCAGTACGGCCAGCACATTGGGTTCCTCAGGGTCATAGACGTCAAAACCGAAAGCGCCTGCGGAGCGTTCCGGCAGAATGACGCCCTGCATGGAATTATCCAGGCGGTGGTGAACAATTTCTATCGGTGTGTTTTCCTGTTCCGCACGCCTGCACACAGCGGCGAACAGCGTCTGCTGCGCGCTGTGGGGGTATCCGCTCAGGCGCACCGTCCGCTCCAGCCGGGAAAAGTTGGAGTCAAAGTAGGAGACCTGCTGGGGGCCGCTGGCATGGAGGAGATAGTGGATGGCTGAATTCAAGTGGATTCCTCCTTATTTTCATGGATATTTCATTGTATGCCGGAAGCGGATGTTCAGAACAAAAAGTCGCTTTGGCTGGGACTGCTCTGTCAAAATTTCCTGATAAAAAGGATTGCGCTGTAAGGTTTTATCGGTTTGCTGCGTCTTCTTTGACAAGAAAATTGCCGGTTGAAAAATTTGCCCGCCGCAGGTGCGGTTTATTGGAGAAAAATACAGCGGTCCGTGGGGACGGCAGGGAGGTATCATCGATGCAACAGGAAATGGACTGGGTCAAGGACCTGGTGATCTATCAGATTTATCCGCGCAGCTTTTGTGATTCCAATGGGGATGGGGTGGGCGACCTGCGCGGCATCCTGCAAAAGCTGGACTACCTGGAGGAATTGGGCGTGAATGCGGTGTGGTTATCCCCGGTTTACCGTTCTCCAAACGACGACAACGGTTACGACATCTCCGATTATCAGGAGATCATGGAAGAATTCGGCGCCATGGAGGATTGGGAACGCCTGCGGGACGCCTGTCACAGCAAAGGCATCCGTTTGATCATGGACCTGGTGGTGAACCACTCCTCCGACGAACACCGGTGGTTCCAGGAATCCCGCTGCTCCCGGGAGAACCCCAAGAGCGATTACTACATCTGGCGCGACCCGGTGGGTGGAAAAGAGCCCAATAACTGGTCCTCGGCCTTTGGCGGCAGCGCCTGGGAATATGTGCCGGAACGGGGACAGTACTATCTCCACCTTTTTTCCAAAAAACAGCCGGACCTCAATTGGGCCTGCCCGGAACTGCGGGAGGAAATTTACCGCATGATGGAGTGGTGGGTAGAGCGCGGGGTGGACGGCTTCCGGGTGGACGCCATCAGTTATCTGGACAAGCCGGAAGATTTTCCCGATTCCCCCGCCGCTCCGGAGCCCGACGGCTATTCCTTCTGTATGGCCCAGCTGGCAGGCCGTCCCGGCACCCACGCCTATATCCGGGAGATGAACGAGAGAATTTTTTCAAAGTATCACGTGATGACTGTGGGGGAGGTAGCCGCGGCCACTTCCCTGGAATTGATGAACTATGTGCGCACGGCCCGGCGGGAGTTTGATATGGCCATCCCCTTTGTTCCACCGAAGGTCGAGATCAGCACCTGGTCTCCGGGAAAGCTGAAGCGGGATCTTCGGGAGAGCTATGAGGCGCTGCGGGATTCCGGCTGGTGGGCGCGGTTCTTCAGCAACCACGACAAGCCCAGGCAGGTTTCCCTCTATGGGGACGACGGGCACTGTTGGGAGGTTTCCGCAAAGCTGCTGGCCATGCTGCTGCACACCCTTCCGGGAACCCCGTTCCTCTACCAGGGCGAGGAAATCGGCATGACGAACGTCCGGTTTCCCTCCATTGAGCTCTATGACGATCCGGACGCCAAAAACTGCTATCGCCAAATGCTGCTGGAAGGCGCTTCCGAGGAGGAGGCCCTTCGGCAGGCCCAGCTGGAAAGCCGCGACAATGCCAGAACCCCCATGCAGTGGGACAGTTCCCTGCAGGCAGGATTTACAGCGGGAACCCCTTGGCTTCCTGTGAACCCCAATTATAAAACAATCAATGTGGAAGCCCAGAGGAATGACCCTTATTCCATTTTGCAGTGCTACCGGCGGCTTCTTTCCCTGCGGAGGGAGCACCCGGTGCTCGCCCGGGGAGATCTGGAATTCTTTGACCTGCCGGAGGAGAGCCTGCTGGGCTACCGCCGAAGCTATGAGGGGGAAATTTTGCTGGTGTTCCACAATTTTTCCCCGGAGAGGGCAGAACTTCCCCTGGACCTGGTACCGAAGGAGGCGAAGGTCCTGCTCTCCAGCTATGACCGTGAAGGCGGGTATGGAGGGCCGCAGCTGCGGCCCTATGAATCCGTCATATTCCGGCTTGGATAAAAGATTCCGGCAGGAGGCCTGCCGGGGAAGCGGAGGCTTATGATGAAAACAGGAAGAAATGGAAAGGGCTCCGTGGGGAATCCAGACTTTGAGGATGTTTCCAGCTATTCCGCCCCCTTGAAGCGGGGGAAAAAGAAAAGGAAAACGCTTTTTCTGTGCCTGAAACTTTGTTTGGCGCTGGTCTGCGTGTGCCTGATCGGCGCGGGCAGCGCCATGGCCTATGTCTCCACCAGCCTGATCGGCGGCCTAACCACCCAGCCGCTGTCCAAGGATCTGGAAAAGCTGGGAATCCCGGAGGACGTGGAATTGGATGACAGCGTCACCAATATCGCCCTGTTTGGACTGGATACCCGCGGGGACAGCTTTGAGGGCAATTCCGACATTATGATGATTGTGTCCGTGGACAACCGCCATAAGATGGTAAAGCTGATTTCGATCCTGCGGGATACCAAGGTTGAGCTGGAGGGCAGCCCCGCACGCATCAATGCCGTCTATGCCTACGGAGGCCCGGACCTTGCCGTCTATACGCTGAACCGAACCTTTGCCCTGGAGGATTACAGCCTCAACATCCAGGACTATGTGTCCGTCAATTTCGGAAACGCGGCAAAGGTGATCGAAGCGGTGGACGGCGTGGATTTGGAGATCACGGCGGAGGAAGCCGGGCAGATCAATGCGAACCTGAATCTGGCGCTTCAGGATGACACCCAGGCAGAGATTGTACCGGAGGATTTTATCGAGGAAAAGGCCGGAATGGCGCACCTCAATGGAAACCAGACCGTGGCCTACAGCCGGATCCGTGTGCTGGGCGGCGACGCCGCTCGGGCGGGGCGGCAGCAGAAGGTGCTGGAGGCTGTGCTGCAGAAGGTACGGGGCGGCAGGGTAAACTATGCCGAGCTCATCCGTGCGGTGATGCCGCTGTGTAAAACATCCCTGGACCTGGAGGATATCCTGGCCCTTTCCCCAATTCTACTGACGGATTTCACCGTGGAGACGCTCACCGTTCCGGGAGACCGCGAGGAGGCCTGGGGAGGCCTCGACCCGGATTTTGACGACAACTGGGTTTTTATTTATGACTTCGAACAGGCTGCCCGGCATATCCGCGAGTTCCTCGAAGCGGGCCCCTCACAGCCTTCCGCTCAAAGCAGCGGGGTATCGTAAGGGCTGTTGAGGAAAACCGGAACCGGGGCGTCCAGCGAGAGCGTGTCCGGGGTGACAAGGCAGTCGTATGCCAGTACCCGGACCCCCGCGGCGGCAGCGGCGCGCAGGACCTCCCCAAATTCCGGATGGGTCCTGTCGTTGGGGATGAATCGGGAAACGCCCTTCATCTGAATGACAAACAGAATCCCCGCCCGGTAGCCTTCCCGCAGGCAGGCGCACAGCTCCTTCAGGTGTTTCACGCCGCGCTGTGTGGGGGCGTCCGGAAACATGGCCGTGCCGTCCTCTTCCAGAGTCACGCCCTTCACCTCCCAAAACCATTTGCCCCTTCCGGCCTCCGCATAGAAATCGAAGCGGGAGCTGCCGTAGACGGTTTCCGGCCGGAGCAGGGTGAGGCCGGGCAGCAGCTTAGGCAAAAACTCCGCGGCCGCCCGGTTGGGGGCCTGGCTGTCCATGTTGATGAGCAGGTTTCCCTTTTCCACGGCAATGAGGTCATACTTTGTTTTGCGTGCGGGATTCCTGCTTTCCTCCACGTAAACGGTCGCGCCGTCCAGCAGCAGTTCCCTGCAGCGCCCGGTATTCTTGACATGGCAAACACAGGTTTCGCCTGCGAGCTCTACATGGGCGATAAAGCGGTTGGGCCTGGCCCGGAAAATTCCCTGTTTTACGGTTTTATACTGCATGTGCCAACGCTTCCTTTTTCTGCTGTTTTTTTCATTATAACATTTTCTCCTGACACCGCACAACGCCTGGTTTACAGCCGGGCCGGCATGCGGTTTTTCCGTTTTACCGGGCATACTAAAAAGGAACGGCGTGCGCCTGCGGCGGAAGTTGTCCCTGCCTTCCGGATTCCAGGAAAAATCAGGAGCCGCCGTCCTGAAAACAGATTTGCCAGAGGAAAGAAAGGAAGCGGAGATATGACGGTTACCTTCAAGGGCGTCCCTATGACGCTTTGTGGAAAAACGCTGCGGGAGGGCGGCAGTCTGCCGGATTTTATACTGACTGGGAACGGGCTGGAAACGGTCAGAGGAAGTGAGCTTACCGGTATCCGTGTGCTGCTCACAGTCCCCTCCCTGGATACCGGCGTGTGCGATCTGGAGGTGCGGCGTTTCAACGAGACAGCGGCACAGTTCGAGGGTGTTTCGGTATACGCAGTCAGCATGGACCTGCCCTTTGCCCAAAAGCGATGGTGCGGCGCCGCGGGTGTTGACCGGGTGAGATGCCTTTCCGATTACAGGGATCACAGCTTTGGAAAAGCCACAGGCACCCGCATCGAGGAGCTGGGCCTTTTGACCCGCGCAGTCTTTGTGGCGGACGAAGAGGGCAAACTTGTCTATGTGGAATATGTGCCGGAGGTGGCGGAACACCCCGATTATGAGGCTTGTTTGAACTGCTTGAAGAAGCTTCCCGGCAGCTGCCGTGCAGCTGAATAAAGGCCCGTCCGGTCTGGAAAGGGTTACAAACGCGGACCGCAGTCCACAGTTGTGTTTTTAGAGGGAAGCCGCAGTAGTTTCATTTTGCGGCTTCCCTCTTTCCTGTTTTTTTGGGGAAGTTTCTGCCGGTAAGAGAAGGGGAGAACCAACCTCTGCGTTGGCGGATGCCATATGTTTTAAAAATTTTCGAAAGAAAATTTTATGAAACAGCATTGACAGAATGAGGAAAAGCGAGTATGATAACAGCTGGTTAGTTAAAGCTAACCTAATGACGCGGTTTCCGCACGCACGGATTGCCGGAGCCGCACGATGAAGAAGGGAGCACTATGATGCCATTGACACTTGCAGCAGTCGGAGAAGAAAACAGGATCAAAAAGGTAGGCGGAAAGCCGGAGGTCAGGAAACATCTGGAAAATCTTGGCTTCGTGGCGGGCGGGAATGTGACGGTGATTTCGGTGCTGGGCGGAAATGTAATCGTCAACGTCAAGGAAGCCAGGGTGGCGGTCAGCAGGGAAATGGCACAGAAAATTATGATTTGATAGTTTAGAAATTGAGTTAGGGGGACGGCATAATGAACACATTACGGCAGATTAGGGCCGGCAGTAAGGCGAAGGTGGTCAAACTGCACGGCGAGGGTGCTGTTAAGCGCCGCATTATGGATATGGGTATCACAAAGGGCGTAGAGGTGCAGGTCTGCAAAGTGGCGCCGCTGGGCGACCCCATCGAGGTCACCGTCCGCGGGTATCAGCTCTCCATCCGGAAAGCGGATGCGGAAATGATTGAGGTGGAGTGACGCGGCAGGCAGTGGGGGAATATCCCCTTGTTTTTTGGCCATTAAGTTAGTTGCAACTTACCAATTGGCGGTTGACTGTAAAAGAGAGGAGCAAGAACGATGGAATTGAGAATTGCCTTGGCCGGCAACCCGAACAGCGGCAAGACCACCCTGTTCAATTCGCTGACCGGTTCCAACCAGTTCGTGGGCAACTGGCCGGGAGTGACGGTGGAGAAAAAGGAGGGCAAGCTGAAAAAGCACAGCGGCGTGATCCTTACGGATCTTCCCGGTATCTACTCCCTTTCTCCCTACACGCTGGAGGAAGTGGTGGCGAGAAATTACCTGATCGGAGAGCGCCCGGATGCGGTCCTGAACATCGTGGACGGCACGAACCTGGAGCGGAACCTGTATTTGACCACCCAGCTGACCGAACTGGGCATCCCGGTGGTGATCGCCGTTAATATGATGGACGTGGTTCGGAGAAACGGAGACAAAATCAATTTTTCAGAACTCTCCCGGGAACTGGGCTGCAGGGTTGTGGAAATTTCGGCGCTGAAGGGCGAGGGCGTTATGGAGGCGGCGCAAGCCGCTATCGACGCGGCAAAGTCAGCCAAAACTCTGCCGAGACACACCTTTTCCGGCGTGGTGGAGCATGCGCTGGCCCATATCGAGGAGGCTGCCGTACACCATATGCCCGCTGAGCAGCAGCGCTGGTACGCGGTGAAGATTTTCGAACGGGATGAAAAGGTGCTGGAACAGCTGCAGCTGAAGCCCGATCTGCTTTCCCATATCGAGCAGGATATCCGTGCGGCGGAAGAGGAATGCGATGACGACGCCGAAAGTATCATCACCAACGAACGGTATGGATACATCGCATCGCTGATGGAAAGCTGCTACAGGAAGAAAAAGGCAGGGATGCTCACCACATCGGATAAAATCGACAGAGTGGTTACCAACCGCTGGGCCGCCCTGCCGATATTTGCCGCCGTGATGTTCGTGGTATATTTTTTATCGGTGTCCACAGTGGGCGCCTGGGCCACGGATTGGGCGAACGACGGCGTTTTCGGCGACGGCTGGCACCTGTTCGGTATCGGCTCGGCAGCCTATGAGGAGGCGGCCGAGGCGTATGTGGAGCCGGGAGCGGTCAAGGACGCCTTTGAGGCTGCGGCTGAAGCGGCGGAACTTGACCCTGCGGAGGCGAAGGAGCTGACCGCAACCGCCTATCTCTACGATGACGACGGCAATGTGGAGAAAGAAATCCCCGTGACCTACAGCAGTTATCTGGCTGCATCAGAGGCAGAGGAGCCGGACCCGGCTGATTACGGCGTTTGGGTGCCGGGGATCCCCGTGCTGCTTGGAAACTGGCTGGAGAGCATCCGTTGTGCAGATTGGCTGCAGGGGCTGCTCCTGGACGGCATTGTGGCCGGAGTTGGAGCGGTACTGGGATTTGTCCCCCAGATGCTGGTGCTGTTCCTGCTGCTGGCGTTCCTGGAAAGCTGCGGCTATATGGCCAGGATCGCCTTTGTAATGGACCGCATTTTCCGCAAGTTCGGCCTTTCCGGCAAGTCCTTTATCCCTATGCTCATCGGAACCGGCTGTGGCGTGCCCGGCATCATGGCTTCCCGAACCATTGAAAATGAGAGGGACCGGCGGATGACGATTATGACCACCACCTTCATTCCCTGCGGCGCAAAGCTTCCCATCATCGCCCTGATTGCGGGCGCACTGTTCCAGGGGGCGTGGTGGGTGGCGCCCAGCGCCTATTTTGTGGGCATTGCCGCCATTATACTCTCCGGCGTTATGCTGAAGAAGACCAGGATGTTCGCGGGAGAACCGGCGCCCTTTGTCATGGAGCTTCCAGCCTATCACTGGCCCACTGCCGGCAACCTGCTCCACTCCATGTGGGAACGCGGCTGGTCTTTCATTAAGAAAGCAGGCACCATTATCCTGCTCGCCACGATCCTGGTATGGTTTGCCTCAAACTTCGGCTGGGCCGACGGCAGCTTCGGCATGGTGGAGATGAACGACAGTATCCTTGCCGCCATCGGTTCGGCAATCTGTGTGATTTTTGTCCCACTTGGCTGGGGAAACTGGCAGGGGGCTGTGGCCACCATCACCGGCCTCATTGCGAAGGAAAACGTTGTGGGCACTTTCGGCGTGCTGTTCGGCGGGTTTGATGAAGTGGCGGAAAACGGCTGGCAGATCTGGAACAATATGCAGGCTGTGTTCACCCCTCTCGCCGCTTACTCCTTCCTGGTGTTCAATCTGCTCTGCGCTCCTTGTTTTGCCGCTATGGGCGCCATTAAGCGTGAGATGAACAATGGGAAATGGACGGCGTTTGCCATCGCCTACCAGTGCGGCTTCGCCTATGCCGCCGCCCTGATTGTGTACCAGCTGGGCATGCTCTTCACCGGCGGCGGGAATGTGGCCGGTTCTATTGCAGCGCTTGTCTTGGTGGCGCTGATGGTATTCCTGTTGGTGAGGCCCTATCAGGAACCGAACGTGCTGAGAACAAAAATCAGAACGTAAAAACGGTCTGGAAACGGAGGGAAGAAAATGGCAGCCTGGTTAACAGCTCATCTCGCAACCGTACTGATCTGTCTGGTACTGGCCGCAATTGTCGTTTTGATTCTCCTGTCCCTAATCAGGGACAGAAAGAAAGGAAAATCCTCCTGCGGCTGCGGCTGCGGCGGCTGCCCGATGAACGGCAGCTGCCGCCAGAAGAAATGACCGGAAGGGAGACGTGGATTAATTCTGCGTCTCCCTTCCGGCTGCTATAGGGATTCCCGGCAGGGATGCCTGGAATGGAAGGGAAACAGCTCCGGCAGAGCAGGGGAAGGTTTACTTGGCCGGCAAACATTTTCTGTACATTTCCGGCAGCCTGCGCTATAATCAGGCCAAAAGCCGGAAACGGAGAGGAGATGGAAGGATGAACGGTCGGCCTGCGACGCTCCAGGAGTTCCCATCCCAAGTGCACCACCGCATCTATCTGGAACAGGCGTTTCTCGTGCCCCTGGAGGTATCCCTGCAGAATGAGGAGGACCTTCCTGCAGATCTGGCGGAGGGATGCCGCCAGTACTATGAATTTTTGCAGCGGCTGCTTTCCGGCCTGTATGACGATCCCCTTCGGTTTGGCCTGCCGGCAGGGGCCTTTGAAGCGTTTTTGAACGGCAGTAAGCCCCATGCAAAAAAACGGCAGGATCCCAAGGGCTATGACAAACTCCGCTCAGTCACCTACAGCGCCGGCACTACCTATCAGCGTTTTTTATACCGGTTCTGCCGGGAGGCAGCGCTCCGCGGAGACCAGCTTTTTCTGGAGGGAAAGGCCTGGGAAAAGCTGATGCATGAGTTCCGGGGAGACCGGAAACAGCGGCCAGACGACTTCCTTACCGGAGTCCCGTACCCTCTCCGGCTGGCCCGGCTGCGGGAGTATGGACTGGAGCTGGAAAGCGGAGAGGCGTCCGGCGTACTGTGCTGCCCCGGCCGGCCGCTGATGCTGCGCGCCATGAAGGCGCTGGCAGACGCAGGCCAAAGGGTCAAGCCCTTTGATTGGTACGGCATCCATTACTGCGAGTTCCGCCACCTGCTCTCTCCCTGTAAACCAACCTTTGAGGATGTGGTGCGTCATTTGGATGGGGAGCGCCAGCGTCCCCTGCGGGCTATCCACCAGTATCTGCTGGACCACAAAGCGCGCCCCTCCTGTACTACCTTTCATAAGGTGGACTACAAATACCGCGGGGTGCAGGCCGTACAGATCGGCATAGACGAGTTCAGCGTCCGCAGCCTGAAAAACCAGATCTATGTCAGGGTCAACGGCGCGTACTGGTGGTGGCCGGATGGGGAAAAACTGGTCAACGGTCAGCTACTCCGCCGGGACGCAGAGCTTCAGGAGTATGCACAGCGGCATGTGAATTACTGTACGGGCTGCTCCACCTCCCACGATCACGGCGGCTATGCCACCATTCTGGGCCGCCGGAAATGCCTTTGCGGCGGCATAGATTTTAAGGCGTTCACCCCCGGAATGGAAGAGGTACCCCAGCTTGAGAAGCTGATCGACATCAGGCTGGAGCTGACGGACTGCATCAAGGCGGAAGAAAAAGAAAGAAAGACTGAGGAAGAGAGGGAGGCTGCCCTATGAAAAAGATCGATAAAGTGGCGCTCCTGTATTGGGAGCGGGGCAGACTTTTGTGCACCCGCTCCCAAGGTAAGGAGACCTACTATATCCCCGGCGGCAAGCGGGAGGCCGGGGAGACGGACGTGGAAACGCTGGTGCGGGAGCTTCAGGAGGAGCTGGGCGTGGAGGTGCGGCCCGAAACAGCCCGGTTTTACGGCGTGTTTCAGGCCCAGGCCCACGGAAAGGCGGAAGGCGTGCTGGTGAAAATGACCTGTTATACAGCGGAATTTTCCGGCACTCCCCGGCCCGGTTCAGAGATCGCGGAACTGGCCTGGCTGGACAGTTCCGACCTGGAGCGGGTCTCGCCTGTGGACAAGCTGATTTTTGCCGATTTGCGGGAAAAGGGCCTGCTGCAATAAGGCGCACAAACAGTAGAAAGGCACAGAGATGGAAATCCCTTTCCATCTCTGTGCCTTTCTAAACATATCAAAACAAGGCCGTTTTGCAGAAACTTCAGCCCATCAGAATCTTGAAGACGATGGGGGAATTTCCTTGAGGGGCGTCCGTCCTGACATGCAGGGCCGCCCGATCCCTGGTCCAGGTGCAGCTGCCGCCGGAACCCAGGACTTCCACGGAACGGATCAGCCCGCGGAACTGCGAATCCTCCCCCAGTTCGCTCAGCAGGGTAAAATGGTATTCTCCCAGAGGATCCCCCTTGAGAACAGCGGCATAGAGCGCGTCTCTATTCACCGTGTAGCGGATGTCCGCAGGAGTGAATTCCTTTTTCACGCTGTCGGAAAACTGTCCGTCCGCCACCTGGGTGGGGCCTTCCCCGAATTTTTTCCAGGGCCGGGCACCGTAGACGGCCTCTCCGTTTGTCCTGAGCCAATCCCCGATTTCCCGGAGAATGGAAGCGTCTTCCTGAGGGATGGTCCCGTCCGCCCTGGGGCCGATATTCAGCAGCAGGTTTCCATTTTTACTGACAATATCCATCAGGTCGCAGAGAATATCGGAAGCCTGCTTATAACAGTTGCCCTCGGTATAACACCAGGAGTTCAGCGCCACCGCCGTGTCGGTCTGCCAGGGGTAGCTTTTGGTTTCCGAGAATTGTCCGCGCTCCACATCCACCACCGCCGTGCCGAACAGGAAAGCGTCATGCTTGTAATTGATCAGCACCTGCTCACCCCATTCTTCAGCACGGTTATAGTAGTAGGCGGCCAGCTTTTTCAGATAGGGCTTGAAGGCCCGGTGCTGGATCCACCAGTCAAAGTAGAGCAGCTTGGGGCGGTAGCTGTCGATGAGTTCGCAGGTCCTCAGCAGCCAGTCTTCCAGATATTCCCTGTCCGGCTCTGGCTGGCTGAACAGGTCGTCGATGCCGCCCTCCGGCATGGCCGGCCAGTAAAGGTCGCCGCGCTGCAGGGGTTCCTTGACGTCGCTGTCAAATTCTTTGCCGTGGCCCAGGAAGAACCAATGCTCCGCCCGGTGTGAGGAGGCTCCCAGTGTCAGGCCCTGTTTGGCCAATTCCCGGCTGAGTTCTCCCAGCACATCCCGTTTCGGCCCCATTTCAGCGGCGTTCCAGTGGGAAATATCACTCTTGTACATCTGGAATCCGTCGTGATGCTCTGCCACGGGGACCACATACTGGGCTCCCGCTTCCCGGAAAAGCTCTGCCCACGCGGCAGGATCGAAGCGTTCCGCACGGAACAGGGGGATAAAGTCCTTGTAGCCGAAGTCCTTGTGGGGGCCGTAGGTTTTCACGTGGTGCTCGAATTCCGGAGAGCCCTGGAGATACATGTTCCTGGGGTACCACTCGCTGCCGAAGGCCGGGACGGAATAGGCGCCCCAGTGGATAAAAATGCCGAATTTTGCCTTGGTAAACCATTCCGGCGCCGGGTGGGAAAGCAGGCTGTCCCAATCGTCCCGGTAGGGACCTGCGGCGATGACTTGGTTGATTTGCTCCATTGTCCAGTCCATACTCTGATTCCTCTCTGTTTCAAATACAGGGCGAAGCACCTCTGCAGAGGGCGTACGCACTGTGTTTTCCGTTCAGTCTCCCGCGGCCTCCGGTCCGTTCTGTACCACGCCCTTTTGCAGGATCAGATTGGCGTACAGGGCTGTTTCACCGGTAGCGAGCACGGCGTAGGCCCGGCGGGCTTTTTCGTAAAAGGTACAGCGGTCCAAATGCCCGATCGCCAGTTTTCCGCGGGGATCGTATTGCTCCGCAAGGCCTTCATAGACGTTCCAAATGGGAGTTTTCACCGGATCTCCCGGAACAAGCTGCATCAGGGTGAGGGGCTTCTCCACATAGCTGTCCAGGGGAAAGAAGGGCAGGATGGAACGGAGAAGCTCCGGGATGCCCAGGCCGTCCATGCGCACTATCCGCGCATGTTCTCCATAGGCATTTCTGGGGAAATTCCCGTCTGCAAGTACCAGCGTGTCTCCATGGCCCATTTCACAGAGCACCTTCAGCAGCTCGGGCGACAAAAGCCTTGGAATTCCTCTCAGCATGAGATGCTCCCTTCCGGATCCCAGAGATCCTCCCAGCTCCCGGCATGGGGCCACAGAAAGACCTGGCCTTTTACCAGCCTGCAGTTCCTGTCAGCCCGGCGGATGGACTCCATCTCCGCTTCAGATAAGGGGTCCTCGGTGACGGCCTGCAGATTGCTCCGGTATTGGGGCTCCTTGACGGAAAAGGGGATGGGGATTTGGCCGCGCTGCACAGCCCATTTTAGACAAACCAGGGCGGGATGGATGCCGTGGGCGCGGGCAATCTCCGCGATTTCCGGCAGCTCTGTGTCCGCTACGTCCCCGGCGTCCCGGTCCCGTTCGGGACGGGAGGGGGAACCGATGGGGCAGTAGCCGATGGGCTGAATCCCGTGGTCCAGCGCATATTGGAACAGCTCGGGCTGCTGGAAGGAGGGATGCAGCTCCATTTCCAGAAAGGCTGGCTTGATGCGGCACAGCGGCAGCACAGCTTCCAGCTTGGGGATGGTCATGTTGGACATGCCGATGTACCGTGCAAGCCCCGCGCCGGCCAGCTCTTCGCACTGGGCCCATACCTTCATGAATTCCTGTACGCGGAAGGGACGGGAATCGGGGTTCCTGGCGTCGCCGGAACAGCCGGGCGCATGATAATTGGGAAAGGGCCAATGCACCAGATAGAGGTCCAGATAATCCTGCCGCAGATCCTTTAGGCTCTGCCTGCAGGAGGCGAGCACCTCGCCCTCTCCATGCCTGTCGTTCCAGACCTTGGAAATGAGGAACAGCTCCTCCCGCTTGGCGAGCCCTTCTTCCAGAGCATGCTCCAGCGCCTTGCCTACCTGGGCCTCATTCTGATAGACCGCGGCGCAGTCGATGAGCCGGTAGCCCTGGCGAATTCCCCCGTAAACGGCCCGGGCCACCTCTTCTGGGCCGTATTTGTCGGAACCGAAAGTGCCCAGGCCAATGGCGGGCACAGCTTCGCCGCCCGGCAGAATACGGCGGGGAATCCGTTCCTGTTGGATGCTTTCTTCATTCATATGGTTTTTCCTCTCATCCTTTCTTTCTGCGCCGAGCCGAAGTCCGGCTCTTGCTCCGGATTTATTCGAACACCACGGCCACTTTGCCGCAGCTGCCTCCCGCCATCAGGGCATAGGCATTAGAGGCTTGTTCCAACGGGAATTCGTGGGTGATGAGCTCCTCAGGGTGGATCCCCCAGCGTACCAGCCGCTCCACCAGCTCCTCCATTTTCCACAAAGAGGTCACCCAGGAGCCGTAGATAGTCTTCTGCCCGTGGATGATGTCCGGGCTGGGTTCGAAGGTGCAAGTGCCGCCTTCCCCCACGAAGGCGATTTTTCCCCGATCCCGCGCCGCCCGGATGGCCAGCTGCCGGCCCGGGTCGCTGGCGCTGGCGTCGATGGAGCGCTCCACGCCGTTTCCTCCCGTGAGCTGCAGAACCTTTTCCAGCGCCCCCTCGGGAGAGAACACATGATCCGCAAGCCCCAGCTTTTTGGCCAGCTCGATCCGGGCTTCGTTGGTCTCCACGCCAATGAGCAGATTGGCGCCCATGGCCCGGCAGAGCATGAGGGCCGCCAGACCTACAGGGCCCAAGCCGGTTACCAGCACGGCGTCGTTTCCGCTCACGCCGATCTTTTCGATGGCCTCGTAGACCGTGCCGAAGCCGCATGCCACCTGAGCGCCGTCCTTATAGGTCAGGCTGTCGGGCAGAGCGATCAAATCCTTTTCCTCCGCCAGGATGTAGGGGGCCATGCCGCCGTTGCGCTGCCAGCCATATGCCCGGCGGTAGGGGCTTTTGCAGGAGATGTAATAGCCGCGCCGGCAGTCGTTGCACAGGCCGCAGCCGGAAATGTGGTAGACGATCACCCGGTCCCCCTTGTGGAAACGCCTAAGCCCCTCGCCCTCCTCCACGATGACGCCGCAGGGCTCATGGCCTGCGATGGTGCCGGGAATGTAGCCCTCCGGCCCCTTGCCCACGTGTTCCCGGTAGATACACCGGATGTCGCTCCCGCAGATTGTGGTGGCCTTGGTCTGAATCAGCACCTCGCCGTGGCCGGGTTTGGGAATCTCAAAATCCCGCAGTTCCACCGTGCTGTTTCCTGGCAGAACCGCGCCCTTCATGCTTCTGTTTCCTTCCATATTGACAACCTCCCTTACAAATAACGTATCGGTTTTGAAACGTGCCCTCATAGTTCCTGGCCGTTCCCTGTTGTCTTCATTATAGTGTGGAAGAGAAAAAAGTATTAGAGAGGGAATCGACTACTTACAGGAATTTTTGTCGTGTCAGCGCAGGTTTTGCTTGTCTCGCTTCCGCGCATATGCTACACTGGAAGCAAAGAGGGAGGTTTCTGCGATGCGGGTGGGCTTCGGCGATTTGGATCTGAGCTTTTCCCTGGGAGGCGCTGTCTTCCAGGTACTGAACCTGGTTTATGAGCAGCTGCGGCGCACCATCCCCAGCCACAGCCATGGCGGGGGGAGCTTTGAAATTCATTATATTGCCTCCGGATACGGGACAGCGCAGGTCGGCGGAAGACGGTATGAAATCTCTCCCGGCACGCTCTATGTAACCGGTCCCCACACGGAACATGCGCAGACGCCGGACAGCCGGGACCCCATGTGCGAATACTGCGTCTATTTCAAGCTGGAGGAAGGGCGCAGACACGGCGGCCGGGCTCCCGGGGAGGAAGCAGTGCTCCGGGCCTTTGCCCGCACCTCCTTCTGGTTCGGAAGAGATACCCAGCGGGTGGGCGTTCTGCTGGAGGAGGTGTTTGAGGAGCTGGAGCAGCGCCGGACAGGATACGTGATTCAAGCGGAGGCGCTGCTGAAATCCCTGGTGGTGAAGCTGGTGAGAAGCTGTGAGGAATACGCCGGAACCGACGCTCCGGCAGGCCGCTCCTCTCTGACAGAGAAATCGGCGGTGATCATCGAGGATTATTTTCTCTATGAATACCAGAGCCTTTCCCTGGAGGAACTGGCGGACAGGCTGGGGCTTGGCGCCAGGCAGACGGAACGCCTGCTGAAGAAGCTTTACGGAAAGACCTTTCTGCAGAAAAAGACCGAGGCCAGGATGTCGGCTGCGGTGCTCCTGCTTTCCGACGAGGGCAGAAGCGTCACCGCCATAGCGGAGCTGCTGGGCTATTCCTCGGTAGAGCATTTTTCCTCGGCGTTCAAAAGTTTCTACGGCTGCAGCCCTAGGGAGTACCGGAAGCAGGGCGCGCCGCCCAACGCTGTTTAGGCTGTAGGCTGCGGTGGGAATTTGTTGGAAAATAGCTGCATGTAGAGTCCGCTTTAACCTGCTGAAATTTAGCTGTTATGCCTAATTTTCATTTTGAAACCAGGCGAGCGGTTGACAAATCGCTGCCTGCATGCTACGATAAACCTCGGAAAAGCGGCAGGAAGCCGTCTTTGTTTGCAGGAGCAAACCCGGTTTCACTGCTCGATGTTTTGAAGGATTTACAGCCAAAGAAGGCTGTTTGGGCGCTGGAAGGTGCAACAGAATTGTTGCGCCTTCTTTTTTTATGACGGGAAAAAGCCAGGACGGGAAAGAGGGAAAGCAGAAATGAAAAAAATAATAAGGGCGGCCGCCGCCGTAATCACAGCCGCGCTGCTCCTGACAGGATGCGCTCCTTCCGGGGATTCAGGTACGAATTTTGGGAAGGGGACGCAGGGCGAGGCACAGCCGGGAACAGCTTCCTCCGCCGGTACGATAGAGGGGTCCGGTTCAGACGGGGAGAATACCCCTGGGAAAACGGAGGTGACAATCGGGTTTTCCAGCGATCCGGATACCTGGGACCCCTGCGAGGGTTTCGGCTATTCCGGTTCGCCGCTGTTCAGTACGCTGGTCAAGGTAAACGGTGAAAACCAGCTGGAAAACGACCTGGCCACCGGCTACAGCATGAGTGAGGACGGCCTGACCTGGACCTTTCAGCTCCGGGACGGCGTGACCTTCAGCAACGGGGAAAAGCTGGACGCAGAAGACGTGGCGTTCACCTTCAATACCACAAAAGAAAAGGCAACCTATGTGGACCTCACCATGATGGAAAGCTGTACCGCACTGGACGGCTCCACAGTGGAGTTTAAAATGACCAGGCCCTGCGTCACCTTCATCTATACGGTGGCGGGTGCGGGGATTGTGCCGAAGGATTCCTATACCGACAAGTTCGGGATGGAGCCCATCGGTTCGGGGCCTTACCGGCTGACCCAGTGGGACAAGGGCCAGCAGTTTATTTTAGAGGCAAACGAGAGCTATTATGGGGAACAGCCCGCCATCAAAAAGGCGGTTTTCCTGGTGCAGGAGGAGGACGCCCGCTTTGTGGCTGCCAAAGCGGGGGAGGTGGATATCGCTCTGACCTCCGCAACCCTGGCCGGCACGGAGATCGATGGAATGCGCGTGGTCTCCGTGGACTCTGTGGACAACAGGGGGATCACCTTCCCTGTCCTGCCGGAGGAAGGCAAAACCACGGAGGACGGCTACAAAATCGGCAACAACGTCACCTCAGACCTGGCCGTCCGCAAGGCCATGTCCTATGGGATCGACCGGGACCGGATCATCAGCGAGGCCTTAAACGGGTTTGCGCATCCTGCCTATTCCGAATGCGACGGGCTTCCCTGGTGGAATGAGGAGGATGTGATTGAGACGGACGTGAACTATGCGGTACAGCTGCTGGAAGAGGCCGGCTGGAAGGACAGCGACGGAGACGGCGTCCGGGAGAAGGACGGCCTGAAAGCGGCGTTCAACCTGATGTATTTCGCGGGGGATTCCATGCGGCAGGCGGTGGCCATGTCGGTGGCGAACCAGGCAAGGGAAAACCTGGGAATTGCCGTCACGGTGGAGGGGGTCAGCGCCAACGATACGGTGGCACGGATGTTTTCCGAGCCGATGATCATGGGCTGGGGCTCCGACAGTCCCATGACCTCGTATATGCTCTTTCACAGCAGCAACGCGGGAAAGATAGATTTTTACAACCCGGAATTTTTTACCAGCGGGACGGTGGACGGATACCTTGACAGGGCCATGAATTCCAAATCCATGGAGGAATCCCTGGAATGGTGGAAGAAAGCTCAGTGGGACGGAACCACGGGCACCTCTATGAGAGGGGAAGCGCCCTGGGCCTTCTATGTCAACATGTCCCACCTGTACTACGTGAAAGACGGGCTGGATATCGGCCGGCAGAGAATTCACGCCCATGGAGCGGCCTGGCCGCTGGTGGCGAACCTGGCCGAGTGGACCTGGACGGAATGATATGGCAGGAGGGCGGAAGCAGCTTCCGTCTTCCTTTTTCATGGGAAGGATGAGGGGGAGAAGATGAGCGGAAAAAGAATCTGGAAGAATGTAGGCAGGTATGCGCTTCGGTTTGTTACGCTTCTGATTGCCATCAGCATCGTCAGTTTTGTGCTGGTCAGCCTGTCGCCGGTGGATCCGGTGCAGCAGTATGTGGGCGCCGTGCCCAACGTGAGCATGGAGCAGCGTGAGAAAATCGCGGAATACTGGGGCCTGGATAAGCCGCCGCTGGAGCGGTTCTTTCTGTGGGCGGGCTCCATCCTGCACGGGGATTTCGGCACCTCCCTGATTTACAGGAGGCCGGTGCTGGATATCATTGGGGAAAAGTTTCTGGCCTCTCTGGCGCTGATGCTGACAGCCTGGGCCTTTTCTGGAATCCTTGGCTTCACCATCGGCTGCATCATGGGAAATTTACATGGAAAATGGCCGGATAAAATTCTCAAAAAGCTGTGCCTGACCATGTGTTCTATCCCCACCTTTTGGATCGGCATCGTGTTCCTGATGCTCTTTTCAGTGCAGTTGGGCTGGTTCCCCATGGGCATGAGCGTCCCGAAAGGGCTGCCCGCCGATCAGGTCACCATCTGGCAGCGGATTCATCACCTGATCCTTCCTGCCCTCACGCTGAGCTTTTTGTCCTTTGCCAATATAGCGCTGCACACCCGGGAAAAGCTGGTGGACGTCCTGGAAAGCGATTATGTGCTGTTTGCGAGGGCCCGGGGGGAATCCCGGTTCCAGGTGCTGCGGCGCCATGGGCTGCGGAACATCCTGCTGCCCGCCGTCACCATGCAGTTCGGCTCCTTCAGCGAGCTGTTCGGCGGGTCTGTACTGGCGGAAAATGTGTTTTCTTATCCGGGCCTGGGGGCCGCGGCAGCCGCTGCGGGAATGGGGTCGGACATTCCCCTTTTGCTGGGCATCACCCTGTTCAGCGCGGTGTTTGTGTTTGTGGGGAATCTGCTTGCGAATATCATCTGTTCCATTGCGGATCCGCAGATCAGGGAGGGCTTCGACCATGAAACATAAGGCCTTCAAAATCAACCGGAGAACCCGTACCATTGCTGCTGCTGCAATGATTGCGGCGGTTCTGGCCGGAATTTTTCTGGCAGGCGTCCTGCTGGGGGATGAACTGGTGCAGGCTGATTTTTCCCAAAAAGGGCTGCAGCCTTCCTGGGAGCATCCCTTCGGCACGGATCTGTTGGGGAGGGATATGCTGGTGCGCACGGTCAAGGGGCTTTCCATCAGCATCATAGTGGGAACAGTGGCCTCCTCGGTAAGCGCGGTAATCGCCCTTATTGTTGGGGTGGCGGCGGCTACCGGCTCCACAAAGCTGGATCATTTCATGAATTGGCTCATTGACCTGGTGATGGGAATTCCCCACACGGTTCTGTTGATCCTCATCGCATTTGCCTGCGGCAAGGGCTTGAAGGGTGTACTGATCGGCGTGGCGGTGACGCACTGGACAGGGCTTGCGCGTATCATTCGCAGCGAGGTGCTGCAGATCCGTTCGCAGCAATATATCGAGGTTTCCCGCAAGCTGGGGCACAGCAGCTGGTGGATTACGGGAAAGCACATTCTGCCCCACATGGTTCCCCAATTTCTGATCGGACTCATCCTCATGTTCCCTCACGCGATCATGCATGAATCTTCGCTGACTTTCCTGGGTTTTGGGCTGTCTCCGGAGCAGCCCGCCATCGGCATCATCCTGTCCGAATCCATGAAATACCTTTCTACAGGGGCCTGGTGGCTGGCATTTTTCCCCGGGCTGATGCTGGTAGTGATTGTTCTGCTGTTTGACCGGCTGGGAGAGAATTTGAAAAAAATTATGGATCCATACAGCGCGCATGAATAGGGGGAGAGAAATGGAGCGAAAGAGCACAGCTGCCGCCGGGCCTGTTTTGGAGGTGAAAAACCTCTCCGTATCCTTCCGGATGTACGACAGGGGCCTGGAGCAGTACGACCTGAAGGTGATTTCGAACCTGAACCTGGATGTGAGGCCGGGTGAAATTGTGGCGGTAGCCGGTTCCAGCGGTTCGGGAAAAAGCTTGCTGGCCCATGCCGTTATGGGCCTTCTGCCGGAAAACGCCTCTGTGGAAGGGGAGATTTCCTATGGAGGAAAGCTCCTGGAGCAAAAGGACATGGAACGGCTCAGGGGAAAGGAATTTGCCCTGGTTCCTCAGTCGGTCACCTTTCTGGATCCTTCCATGAAGGTGGGACCGCAGGTGACGGGGCCCCGTCCCAGCCGTGAGAGGAGACAGCGGCAGAGAGAGGTGTTCGATCGGTTTCATCTGGCAGAGGCGGTAGATCGCCTTTACCCGTTTCAGCTTTCCGGCGGTATGGCCAGAAGGGTGCTGGTGTCCACGGCGGTGCTCAGCGGGGCAAGTTTGATTCTGGCGGACGAGCCCACGCCCGGCATGGATTTGGAGATGGCGCTGGAGGCTCTTCAATGTTTTCGGGAGCTGGCGGACGAGGGCAGGGCGGTGGTCCTCATCACCCATGACATCGATCTGGCCTTTCAAGTGGCCGACAGGGTGGCGGTATTCTATGCGGGAACCACGGTGGAGACCGCTCCCTCCGGGGATTTCCTCCGGGGACCGGAGGCGCTGCGCCACCCCTATTCCAAGGCGCTGTGGAACGCGCTGCCCCAAAACGGTTTTCAGCCGGTTCCTGGCTTTCAGCCCTATGCCAAGGCGCTTCCCAAGGGCTGCCTGTTCGCGCCGAGATGCCCCTGGCGGACGGAGGAATGCGGTGGGGAAATCCCCATGAGAGAGCTGCGGGGCGGGATGGTGAGGTGTATTCATGCGACTTGAAGCAAAAAACGTGAGCTTCCGGTATCGGGAACATTCCCCTTGGATTCTCCGGGAGATCAGCCTTTCCGTGGAAAAAGGGGAGCGGGTTGGGCTGGTGGGCCCCAGCGGCTACGGCAAGAGCACCCTGCTGCGGCTGATGGGAGGATATCTCAAGCCTGCTTCCGGAGAAATCCTGCTGGACGGAAAGCCGCTGCCCCAAAAGGGCGTCTGCCCGGTCCAGCTGATCTACCAGCACCCGGAAAAGGCCATCAACCCCAGGTGGAAGATGAAGAAGGTGCTGGAAGAATCCGGCATGTTCCGCCGGGAAATCATGGAGGCTTTGGGAATCGAAGAGGAATGGCTCAGCCGGTATCCCCGGGAGCTGTCGGGCGGGGAGCTGCAGCGTTTCTGCGTGGCCCGTTCCCTGTTCGAGGGCACACAGTTTCTGCTGGCCGACGAGATGAGTACCATGCTGGACGTGATCACCCAGGCACAGATTTGGAACCTGGTGCTGAAAGAGGTGGAACAGCGGCAGCTGGGCCTGCTGATGGTCACCCATAACCGGGCGCTGGCAGACCGGGTGTGCCAACGGGTAGTGGAACTGTCTGTGGAGACAGACGGAGAATAGAAAAGGACACAGGACCGCATGCGAATTGCCGCACGCGGTCCTGTGTCCTTTTTCGGAAAGAGCATAGGGAAAGGCCATTTTCAGAGAGATTTGAACCCGGACTTCCTATGCAGGCATGTGTCATATCATCTCACTTAAAAAAAGTCCAATTTTAGTATGGCTGGCTGTGTTTTTATCTAACAGCGAATCAAAAGAACTGAAAGCTTCCGGGGAGGATAAAAACAAAAAGCCTCTCCGGAAAACCCGGAAAGGCTTACAAGCAGAAGATGGATGGAAAAAAGAGAAAGGGAAACTCAGTCGCTGCCGCCCAGGCTGGTAATTGCCTGCTTGATGGCCGTAACCACTTTTGCGTCCTTTTCACGCTCAAGATAATAACGCAGATGGGCGCTTGCATGGGCGTTTTTCATCTCGCCGAGGGCCAGGGCAGCGGCGATGCGGACATCCGGATCGTCATCAATGAGCATATCGGGAACCATGATATTGAAGGAATCATCCTTGCCGATCTTGCCCAGGGCTGCGATGGCGGCCAGCTTCACAGTCTTGTCCTTGTCCTTTGCCAGCTTGATGAGAGCAGCTTCTTTTCCGCCTTCTACTAATTTCGGGATTTTGTCTAATTTGTTGCCGAACATAATAACAACGACCTCCAATTATGTTGTTCTTCCTTCAGCAGACTACACTTCAGTTTGTTAGTCTGCTAACAGCAAGCATACCGAAACTAGATTGCGAAATTGTTGAAAAAAGATGAACTTTTTGTGAATGGACGTAAAATTTATAGCCTATTTTCCGGCTATTTTTTCTCACAGGGGAGTGAAACGGTAAAAATAACGAGCCCATTTCGGCATTCTGCCCAAATTTTACCCTTATGGACCTCCACGATGCTCCGGGCAATAGCCAGGCCGAGGCCATGGCCTCCGGTGGATTGGCGGGAAGGGTCTCCCCGGTAAAAGCGCTCAAAAATGTGGGGAAGGTCCTGTTCAGGTATGGGCTGTCCCGTATTGGAGACAGAAAGTTTTGCATTTCTGCCTGCCGTTTCCAGCCGGAGGGCGATGGTTCCGCCCTCCGGGGAATACTTCACCGCGTTGTCCAGCAGGATCTCCAGCAGCTGGGAGAGGGCAGGGGCGTCCCCCACCACATGGATTTCCTCCTCCACATCGTAGGATAAAGCTTTCCCGCTTTCGAACACCGAAGCGTCGAACAGCAGGATGCTGTCGGTCACCAGATAGGAAAAATCCACCCGTTGGAGCACCGGTTTCCGTTGGGCGTCCTCTGACCTCGTCAGGGAGAGCAGCTCCTCCGTCAGATGCTTCATACGCACCGATTCCGCCTTGATATTTTCTGCCCAGCGCCGGGGCTGCTCCTCCGGATGGCTAAGGATCATGTCGGCGTTGGATAAGATTACTGTGAGAGGGGTTTTCAGCTCGTGGGAGGCGTCTCCTACAAACTGCTTCTGCTGCTGCCAGGCCTTTTCCACGGGGCGGACTGCCCAGCGGGCCAGAAGGAGACTGGCGCCGAAGAATACCAGCAGGGTTGCGAGGCCTACGATCAGGGAGTTCTTGACCAGCTCCGCCATAGCACTGGCCTCACCTGAGGTGTCGGCAAAGGCCACGATCATGCTGTTTCCCACGTCCCTTTTCAGATAGCGGAGATGGCTGGCAGGAAGCACGCCTGAGTAGCTGGACGAAGCTGCAGCCGTACGGACCAGTTCCTCAATGGCCTTCGAGTCCAGCTCCTCCTGCAGAAAGGATACCTTAGCCTGGACGATGACATTCCCGCCGCCGTCCACCAGCGCGGTGAAGACGTTAAACCGCCCGTTCCACTTTCTGCCGTTGTTTTCTGCCTCTCCTGGAAGCAGGCCGTCCGGTACGGCCTGCTTGAAAAAGCCGTCCTTGCGCAGGGCGCTGTCCAAAGCGCTTCCCAGCATGTCCATGCCCTGCCGTTCCATCCCGGTCTGGGTGGTGACCAGCAGAATGACGAACACGGCGAGCAGAAGGAAGGCGGCTACGCCCATGACGACGGCCACAAATTTTCTGCGAAGCTTTTGAATCATACCGTGTCTGTTCCCTTCAGAAAATAGCCCAGGCGGCGGGCCGATTCAATGGTGACAGGGCAATGGATGTGAAACAGTTTCTTTCTCAGGAACGAAATATAAACCTCCACATGGTTATCCTCCGCCTGGGAATCATACCCCCATACCTTCAAAAGCAGGGTTTCCTTGGGGATGACATTTCCGCTGCCGGAAAGCAGGAGCCGCATCATCTCAAATTCCTTGGAACTCAGGCGTACAGAATGGCCCTCGTAGCTGAGCACACAGGAGGAAAGATTCAGGGAAAGGCCCTCAAAGGTCAGCTCCTCCGGCACGATTTCCTCCTGCCTGCGCAGCAGGGCCCGCAGGCAGGCCAGCAGCTCTTCGGTTTCAAAGGGCTTTGTCAGGTAGTAGTCTGCGCCATGATCCAGGCCCTCCACCTTATCGCTGGTTTCAGATTTTGCAGTGAGCATCAGCACCGGAGTGCTGACGCCTGCCTTCCGGAGCTCCTGCACCACCTGATAGCCGTTTTTTTTCGGCATCATCACATCGAGAATCACGGCGTCATAGATGCCGCTCAAAGCGTTGTCAAGTCCGGTTTCGCCGTCATACGCCGCATCTGCGGTATACCTGTGGTAAGCGAGCAGCTCACACAGTGTGTCTGCGAGCCTTTTTTCATCCTCCACAACCAGAATGCGCATCAGAAATCTCCCCTTTTTTCTTACTTGTTTCGCGCTCTCCGGCTTCTGTGGCTTTTCGGTCAGTTCCAGGCGCTGCAGGCTTTGAGGGAGAGGCGTTGTCTTTTAGACCTTATATTATATCACATTTTAGCAGTAGAATCTGAAAGGAACCTGAAATCCAGAACGTAAAATCCACGTGAAATTTTCAGGCTTGTTTAAGGCGGAGCTTCTACAATCGGGAACATCACAGAAACCGGTAATAACCGGAGAAGGGATGACTGCAATTGGAACTAAAGTACAGGCATGAATACAAGTTTGCCCTCAGCGTGAGCGACTATTTCATCGTCCGTTCCCGTTTTTTGGCGGCGCTGCGGCATGATCCCCATGCAGGAACCACAGGGGAATATGGGATTCGCATCGTCTATTTTGACAATTTGGAAGACAAGGCTCTGCGGGAAAAGCTGGACGGCGTGAACAAACGGGAAAAATTCCGGATTCGGTATTACAACGGCGAGCTTTCCTATCTCACATTGGAAAAAAAGAGCAAACGGGACGGCCTCTGCAGCAAAAAGGGAGACAGCATCACGGCTCAGGAAGCGGACCGGCTGTTCCATGGGGACACGA